>Ga0208270_100059_pt1 | contig 82957 bp, 76 predicted proteins | sample LakWasM109_LOW13_2_FD_183925 | JGI IMG/M metagenome (GOLD analysis project Ga0208270, IMG submission 183925) | Freshwater sediment methanotrophic microbial communities from Lake Washington under simulated oxygen tension - Sediment Metagenome... | ecosystem: Environmental > Aquatic > Freshwater >...
ACTGACGTTTTTCTTCGTCGGTCAAATTGACTTTATATTTAATGGCTGGCATAACTGAACCTCACTACGCCAAAGCCAATAGCTATATCACAAATTATCGCTTCGCTTCAATATGACTGACTACTAGGCCGTTTATGTTTATTTTGATTACTCATATCCACCTCTGATGACATTATAAATCTATCTTTAGAAGTGTCCGGTTTAATTAAACCATTTCACAGAACTGACGCCTCAGCCGTTTAATGATTTCAATTCCTGTTATTAAGCAGTTAAGACTATAAACCGGCAATCACCCAAAGTAAGCGCTTTACGACCTGTACAGGCAGATTTTTCGCTCCAATTTACATAACTAAAGCGCTATAAGACTAATACGACTTTTCCGATGCTATGACCGGTTTCCAGCAATTGGTGCGCTTTGGCAGCCTCTGCCAATGGAAACTGTTGGCTAATATGAGTTTTTAAAAGCCCTTTATCAATCCATTCCGCGCATTGATTTAGGATTTCAACGTGTTTATCCCTGACGTCAAGTAAATCTCTCAACATCGGGGTTAACATCAGTTCAAAGCCTATCAATAAATTACGCATTCGAGCTTCAGCCAGACTCAATTCACCCGGATCGAGTAAGGTTACGAGGCGGCCGAAATGCGCTGTTGCCGCAATACTTTCTTTGAATACCGCAGCGCCCACTGTATCGAAAACCAGGTCCGCGCCTTTGCCGTCGGTCAATTTATTAACCGCATCGGCGAAACCGTTTTGTGTATAGATGACCGCTTCATCGGCGCCCATCGCTTTGGCAAACTCCGCCTTTTGCCCGGAACTCACCGTAGTAATAACTCTCGCGCCTTTTAGTTTTGCCAATTGTATTGCTACATGTCCCACACCTCCGGCTCCGGCATGGATAAGCACGGTTTGCCTGGCTTGCAATCCGCCGCGATCGTACAGTGCGCCCCATGCGGTAATCAACACCAGCGGCAATGCGGCGGCCTCGACAAACGAACAAGTCTTTGGCATCAAGCTGACCCAGCGTTGATCAAGCACCGTGTATTCGGCGTAATTACCCTGTTCCCGGCCTAGCCCGCCATTACAAAACCAGACTTTATCGCCCGATTTAAACTGGCTGACTGCACTGCCTGTTTCGATAACCTCCCCTGCCCCATCACAGCCCAATACCGCGGGCAAGGGGTTGTCATAAAGCAAGCCGTTACGCCTGACTTTAGTATCGACAGGGTTGATACCTGCGGCTTTCAGCCTGACTTTAATTTGCGTAGCTGTAGAAATTTCCGGCTCGTCAATATCGTGTAATTCCAGAACGTCAGGATTCCCGATTGCTGTCATCGTTATTGCTTTCATGTTTTTTACCTTGTTGTAAATAAATGAATGTTCCTTACACCGCCGATCTTTAATCAACCAGCCATTGTTGTCGATAATCCTGGTAATCGTAATGTTTCAATTTTTTTACCAGCAGGGAATTGCTCATGTAAATATCCGGCAGGTTATAGCCATTAAATCGATTCGCCTTAATCAGGGTGTAAGCGCCGACATTTTTAAAAACCACTCTATCTCCTATTTCCAAAGGTTCTTTAAAACAGTATTGACCGAATACATCGCCGGCCAGACAGGTGCAGCCGGCCAGGATAGCGGTGTATTGTCCATTCGGGTCATGTTCATGTAATTCAGGCTGACGCTGGTATTCAAACACTTCGGGATTATGGTTGACCGAGGTATCCAGTATGACTACGGTTTCACCGTCGCTGACAAAACGATCAAGCACAGTCGCCACTAAATATCCGGCTTGACCTACGATCGCTTTGCCCGGTTCGATGTAAACCTCAAGGCCAAAATCATGAGTTAGTTTATTGACCAGCTCAACAAATGGGCGATGATCATCAATTTGACCAAACAAGTAGCCGCCACCGATATTCAGCCATTCAAGTTGAGCCAATCCTGGCCCCAAATATTGCTGAAGCTTTTCGATAGTTTTAATAAGTGGGCTGAAGTCTGTTGCGGAAAATATGTTGTGAACATGCAATCCTTCAATTTGATCCAGGCAAATCGAGCCACTCAATTCATCAATAGCCACGCCCAACTTTGAATATTGGCGACAAGGATCGAAGCGCTCGTCATGCAGAAAAGACAACTTTGGGTTCACTCTTAAGCCGATTGAAAACTGCGCCCCGACCGCCTCTGAATACCGTTGATATTGGGTCAAGGAATTAAAGCTAATGTGCGAACACAACAAGCTTAATTCATCCAGCTCATCGTGCCTTATACCGGGCGTGGTCAAGTGAATGCTGCCCTGACCTGCCAAAACCTGTGTTGGATCCTGTCGAAGCATCTCATCGGCCAGCCGCGCTTCAAATAAGGAACTGACTGAAAAACCATCCACAAAAGGTTTCGCGATGTCCATGACGGCTGAAAAAGGCAATGATTTTATCGAATATAAAACCTTGCAGCCGCATTGGACTCTCAGCTCGGCTAGCGTTTCCAGGGTTTTGGTGATCTCTATTTCATCGAAAACAAAAGCCGGAGAGGAATAGATACTGTCTTTCAGTACTTGAAAATCCATCAGTTAAAAAACTGCCGTCCTTTACCGGCATAAATCGTTTTTTCCGTCATGACCATATCCATAACCACATCATGAGCATCCATAGCGACTTGCTCAACCAGCTGCGATTCAAAACAAACGCCGATTAATGTGGCGTCGGTTCTGACACTCTTCAATAAACGGTCATAATAACCGGCTCCATTACCCAAACGCCCCCCATTCCGATCAAATGCTACACCCGGCGCCATGATGCAATCGAGCTGTTCCGGGGCAACTTCTTTCCCCAACTCGCCCCATCGTTGTTTGGGCGGCTCTAAAATTCCCCATGTTCCCGGAACCAATTCTGCAAAATCCTCCAACCGCCATAAACCCAATTTATTGTCTCCTTGTTGATCTTTAGTGCAGTATGGAATAACTACCTGCTTACCGGCTTCCAGTTCGCTTAATAATGCCGCTTGAGTTCTTACTTCCGAACGGCAATGGATATACCACAGCACCATTTTGGCCTGCCGGTAAGCCGGTTGCGCTACAAATTGTTCGCAAATGATCAGACTCATAGCATCCTTATCGACTTGTCGATTGCGCGCATCATAAGCTTTGCGTCGTTGCCGATCTTTTGAGTCATTCATGTGCACCAACTTTTAACTAAAACAATATGCATTGCAACCCCAAAAACATAAAACCATTTCAATAATACACAGGTTCAACATTGGTTTAAAACTCAAATATGCAAGGGTATTTTTATTCTGAGGTGTTTTCTTTTATACTTGTCGGATAAATAAATAAAGGAGATACCATGGAAAAGCCATTCATTTTACATATGCTAACCACAGCTAAAAATCTTAGCCCATTTGATGTCAACATGGCATTGGATGCAGGCTGGGTTTCCGCATTACCCTATATCAATGTTGAGCCCAGTGAAGTTCAAGGCTTAGTGCAGGACGCTATTTTTTCCCGCAGCCCTAAAAATCTAAAACGTACAGGGATATTCATCGGCGGGCGTGATACAAAACAGGCCATGGATATGCTGAACACGGCCAAACGTTCAATGTTCGCACCTTTTGAAGTGTCCGTCTTTGCTGACCCTAGCGGAGCTTTTACCACAGCGGCCGGTATGGTTGCTGCTGTTGAACGTGAATTAATGACCAAATTCGACACGACCCTGGAAGGAAAAAATATTCTGGTATTGGGTGGAACCGGCCCTGTCGGCCAAGTGGTCGCAGTAATCGCCGCTCAAAACGGAGCACACGTCAAACTCATCGGCCGTCAACTCGATAAAGCTCAAGCTATTGCCAACATGTGCAACATTGAATTTGGCGAAGGTAAAATCACTATTGAAGCCGGCGCAGATGCGGATAAAGCGGAATACATCAAAACAGCCGATGTTGTCTTTGCAACCGGCGCCGCAGGTATTGAATTATTAAGCGCAGAACTTATCGCATCGGCCTCGCAACTCAAAGTGGCTGCCGACGCAAATGCCGTACCGCCGGCAGGTATCGCAGGTGTTGACGCTTTCCATAACGGCACACTGATTGAAGGCTCAAAAAGCGGCGCTGTCGGCTTGGGCGCCATGGCAATCGGTAACATTAAATTCCAGACTCAGGTTCTCTTGTTGAAAAACATGATCAATACCGACAAGCCTGTTTATCTGCATTTCGAACATGCTTTTGAAACCGCAAGAGAATATATTAAATCAAACTCTTGAGTCTAAATTTTCGGATTAATCTGCATAATAAACAAGGAACTCTAATGGCAAAACGCAGCATTCTTCATATGCTTGACCCCATGCCGAACAATAGTCCATTCGACATTAACATGGCTCTGGATGCAGGATTTGACGTGCTTATTCCCTATAACAACGTCAAATTGGATAGTGTTTATGGGCTTACTCAAGATGCTACTTTTTCGCGCAGTCCATCGGGTGTTAAACGTACCGGAATTTTTATTGGCGGCCGTGATTTGGGCCTAGCCATGGACATGCTGAACACAAGCAAACAAGCCATGGTTTCGCCTTTTGAAATCTCAGTTTTTGCTGACCCCAGCGGCGCTTTTACTACGGCTGCGGCGCTAGTTACTTGCGCTGAGAAAGAACTGAAAACAAAACATAAAAAAGAACTGAAGGACTGCTCAATTGTAATTTTTGGCGGAACAGGTCCTGTAGGTATCGCTACGGGTGTTATTGCTTCATTAGCCGGCGCGGATGTGACATTAACCGACCACTTATCAGCTGATACAGCTATGGATGTGTCTAAAGCATACAATCGTCGTTTTAATTGCACGCTTAAAGGAGCCTTGGCTCATTCTGAGGCAGACAAAACACGACTGGTGGCCAATGCTGATATTATTTTCTGCACAGCCAAAGCGGGCATTCAGGTTTTAAGTGCAGGCGTATTAAAAGGGGCGACACAACTGAAAGTGGCCGGCGATGTTAATGCCGTTCCACCTTTCGGTATAGAGGGTGTCAAAAATAATGATTGTGGCGCGCCATTGATCCATGCAGTTAACGCGCAAGGCGCAGTAGGTATTGGCGCTTTAGCAATCGGAAATGTTAAGTTTCAACTCCAACATGAGTTATTAAAAGCGATGTTGGGGCCTGGACAGCCTCTGTTTATTGACTTTAGATATGCATTTAACAAAGCCAGGGAAATGCAGTTCGGTTCTGGAGTGAACTAAGATAATACGCCCGTGTGAAGTCAAACTTCATTTCCGATTCAGGTTTCCGCAATCTAATGTGGGAATCTGAACCTCTCCTTCCTTGTTAAATCAAGGCATTATCAATATAGCTGAATTTAATCGCCAGGCGGATTAATTCAACATCATTTTTTACATGCAGCTTGCCGTAAAGACGATAACGGTAAGTGTTGACTGTCTTGTCACTCAAAACCAACATTTCCGACATTTCCTTGATAGTTTTTCCCTGAAGAATTAGAGTAACAACTTCCGCTTCTCTCTGGGAAAGCAATGCAAATGGCGATTCATTACTTCCAGGCAAGCCTTGGAAAGCCAGGTTATTAGCGACTTCGGAACACAAATAACGCTTACCCTCCATTACTTTCCGAATTGCATGAACCATCTCATCTACCGGAGATCCCTTAGAAATAAAGCCTAACACACCAAGCTTGAGTAATTGATGGGGAATAGGGCCGTCGTTGTGAACGGATATCGCAATGATTTTGACTTCAGCATTCTGCTGCAGGATTCTACGACAAGCTTCTACACCACCGATCCCTGGCATGTTAACATCCATTAATACAACATCTGGTAACAGGGCAACAACTGTATCAACAGCTTCTTCACCCGATTTAGCGACACCGACAACCGTAATATCTTCAGCATCATTCAATAATGATTCAATCCCGGTTCGAACAAGCTCATGATCATCAACAAGCAGAACACTAATCATAACTTTTTTCATCCCTTTATCGGTTAATTATAAAACAGCCAGTTACAAAAAACTGTCACATTACTACTTTCAAAGCTTGCTAATATACATTATATATCCGTATTTATACATAAGTAGATTTACCTGTATTGATGTAATATGATTTTATTAAACAGCAAGTCATCAACATCCACATAATCAGCATGTTCCGATATTTTTCTAAAATGAAATTCAACAAGCCATTGATAAAAGCGTTGCCAAAAAAAGTGAATTACTCAACAGCCTTAGGTATTTTGCTAAGCATCATGTTATTCATTTTTATTATTATATTCGCTGCAAATGATCCGCTTTCATTCATGAATCCAACAGGACTTGTGATTGTCATTGGCGGTACCATTGCCGCTATTTTTTTAAGCTACCCTTTAAGAGATATCAAACATAGCTTGAAATCACTTAAGCTTATTTTCTTTTATGAAAGCTTAAATCCACAAAGGGAAGCTAACGAAATTATCGCAGTTTCTCAAATGTGGTTTAACAAGGACAAGCTTGCAATAGAAAACATTATCGATAATATCAATAACCCCTATTTAAAAACAGGCTTTCAGCTTGTCGTAGACCATACGCCGGTAGAAGATATTTTGTCGTTACTTAAATGGCGTATTGCTCGTTTAAGGGCAAAAGAAAAAGCCGAAGCGAATATATTTTATAGCTTAGCCGCATATTCCCCTGCATTTGGCATGCTCGGCACCCTGATAGCCATGATAAACATGCTACAAATCATTGAACTTAAAGATATAGCAGGCATAAGCTACAGCATGGGCACCGCCCTAATTACAACCTTTTACGGCCTGATCATGGCTAATCTTATCTTTAATCCTATTGCTATAAAATTGGAAAGACGCACTGAACAACGCATTATGATCATGAGCATGGTCATGGAAGGCATTACGCTGATAGCAGATCGTCGCAGTCCGTCATTTATCCGAGAGACACTCAAGTCATTCATTATGCACTATGACAATGAATTAAAAGATTAAAGAGGCAAGCCTTTTTAATCGAGTCTACATATAACTCTCAACAAGCCGATCAAACACTGCGATGAGTAAAGATCCATTTTTAAAATTACAATCCTCTCTGTCTTTAGAGGATTTACTTGCCCAACCGAGCACACGCAACTCACAAAACTGGCTATTAACCTATCTTGACGTATTTGTGCTGATCGTTATGCTGGTAATCACATTAATTACTGTAAGCGATATAAATACGGAACAGCAACAAACAGCCAAATCTAAGAAAGCACCCGCCGCTATATGCCCTCCCGCTACCCCAGCTGCTGTCATAAATTGTCCGCCGCCTGTTGTTGTTAAAAATGAATCCGTACAACAAGCCACACCTAACGAGCATAAAGTCGAAATCCCCTCCGACATATCTAACATTAAAGCTGACCCCACAAAAACCAACAGCATGACCCCTACTGCAACAGAAATTAAAGCTACGCCCGAAACAGTTGTTAATTCGACCGACACCAATCAGGCTGCGGTCAACTCAACGGAAGAAAACAAGTTACAACAACAATTAATAAAAGCAATTGATGAATTTGGTCTTAATAAAATCGTTAACATAAAAGTTGCCCAAGGTTATACACAGCTTGAAATTCAGGACAAAGTACTGTTTAAATCTTCAGAAGCTGGTCTAACAGCCTCCGGCGGAGCTTTACTAAAGCGTCTTGTACCCTTATTAAAACAATCTGTAGGCCTCGTTCTGATTGAAGGACATACAGACAATATCCCGATCAAAACGCCCCAGTTTACTTCCAACTGGGAACTGGGAGCGTCGAGAGCAACTAGCGTTTTACACTTTCTTGTCTTGCAACAACTAGACAGTAACCGTTTGCGTGCTATCACTTACGCCGATACCATGCCTATTGCCGATAATTCAACGCAAGAAGGAAGAGAAAAAAATCGGCGGGTTAATATCTTAATAAAACTATCCGGACAATGAACCTCATTTTTTGAAAACCGAAGAACCATTTTCTCGATTATTTAACAAGTCTGTGCCTGTGATGTATCATAAAACATCAATAACTTAAAAAACGCCTACTTTTTACCCTTTAAGTCAAAAAGAGGCTATATCCTAAATAACAAATAATCGGGGGAAATTAATGACTGTTGGCGTTGATGATTTTAAAAAGGCTATGCAACTATGGGCCAGCGGTGTCACCGTTGTTACGACAAATTCTGAAAAATTCGGTCTTCAAGGAATGACAGTAACCGCATTTTCAAGCGTTTCAGTTAGTCCACCACAAATATTGGTTTGTATTAATGAATCTGCTGACACCGGCACCGGAATTCAGGAAAGCCACTGCTTCGCTGTTAACGTTTTAAATTCAACTCAACAAGATGTGTCCAACCAATTTGCCGGCGGCAGTAGTCAAAAGCAACGGTTTGAAAATACACCATGGACACCAGGTATTACCGGTTCCCCTATTTTGGACAACAGCATCATGTCTTTAGAATGCAAAGTCGTAGAAAAAATTCACGCCGGTACGCACTGGATCATAATTGGCGAGGTACAAAACAGCGTTTGTCGGGCGGGAGAACCGCTTTTGTATTTTCAAGGCGCTTACCGCAACTTATAATTTAGATTAAAGACCACTTAACGCCTTTCACCTCACTATATCGCATTAATAAACCAAATAAGTTTTGCAATAACTCCCTCTCGCTTAAAGCTTTTTTGGTTTTAGTATTATGGTTGTGATGGAATTATCTTTGAACCTAGTTGAAATATTTTGCCCTGCTCACATTTTTAATGCTATTATCTGCCACAGTTAAAAGTTTGAGCCGGCTTTGTTATAAAGCTGGGATTTGTAACGCCGACAAAAATTGGCGAATTTTTTTAAGTAAGAGTGTGATATGTCAGAGCAAGTTGTAGGTACCGTTAAGTGGTTCAATGATGAAAAAGGTTTTGGATTTATTGAACAAGAAGGTGGAAAAGATGTTTTTGTTCACCATAGTGCAATTAACGGCTCCGGTCGCAAGACCTTAAGGGAAGGCCAAAAAGTTACTATGGAAGTGACCCAAGGCCAAAAAGGTCCGCAAGCCGAGAATGTGACCCCAGCGTAACAAACTCATAATCTTGATCCAAAAGTCGATGATTTTTGGATCAAGCTCATTTTTAGTTAACCTCATAATAAAGAGTTTTCTTAAACTTATTGTTTGAGTGTTCGCTTAATTTAAGCGTATCGATTGTATACAGCGTATAGTTAGCTTTAGCTAATCCCGTCAATGCAAGTTCTGATTAATGATTTTGATCGACTAGCGTTAAATTATTATGCAAAACTCAAAATAGGATTTTCATACACAGGGCTAGCCCGGAGCCTTTTACATCCTATGCTCTCATTTTCTTCGTTTTATTATTAACTTCTTCCAACACCTTTGCTAATAAATCTGGCTGACCGGTCTGGAAACTTGCTGCATCGATTTCCTTACGCAACCAAGTAAACTGACGCTTAGCCAGTTGCCGGGTGGCGATAATGGCTTTGTCTATCATGGTTTCGAAGTCGTACTCACCCTGTAGATAAGACCAAGCCTGCCTATAGCCGACAGCCCTGATCGACGGCATTTTTCCGGTCAAATCCCTGCGATTATAAAGCGCTTCCACTTCATCAATAAATCCCTGCTCCAGCATTTGTTTAAACCTCCAAGCGATTATGTCGTGCAATACAACCCGGTCTTGCGGGGCAATAATCAATTTTATTTTTTGATAGGGAATATCTTGCGTCTGAGCTGCCGTAAAAAAAGACGTTAACGGCTTGCCGCTGATTTCATAGACTTCTAAAGCCCGTTGTACGCGCTGAGGATCATTCGGGTGAATTCTCGCCGCCGATTCGGGATCTATGTCGGCCAATCGCTGGTGCAGCGCTTCTTTGCCTAATTGCTCCAAATCCTGGTCGAGTTTTGCCCTGATGACAGGGTCGGCCTCTGGCAATACTGCAAGACCACTATTCAGGACATTAAAATACAACATCGTGCCGCCGACCAGTATCGGGATTTTTCCGTTTCGGGTTATATCGTCCATTAAGGCCAACGCTTGCTTCCTGAACTGACCGGTAGAGAAAGATTCTGCGGGGTCGAGTATATCTATCAAATGATGCGGAATACCGCCTCTTTCTTCCTGCGTGGGTTTAGCCGTGCCTATATCCATGCCTTTAAAGACAAGAGCTGAATCAACACTGATAATCTCGCCGTTAAGCGCTTGAGCGAGCTGCACGGATAAAGCTGTCTTTCCCGAGGCAGTGGGACCCATCAGAAAAATAGCGGGGGGATTCGGTCTATCTAACATATTTGAAATAATTTTATTATAGAAGCGGCGACTAAAAGATCTCGCTTACAAGAGTATAAGTTTATTGGCCGCGCAGAAAGAATTTATCGAGCTCATTAGTCGATAATTCTACCCAAGTGGGTCTGCCATGGTTGCATTGCCCTATTCTTTCGGTTTTCTCCATGTCCCGCAGCAAGGCGTTCATTTCGTCGATGGTCAGGCGGCGATGCGCGCGCACAGCACCATGGCAGGCGACCGTAGCTAATATTTCATTGGTTTTTTCCTGAATACGCTGACTCATGCCATGCTCGGTTAGGTCCGCCAGCACATCGCGAATCAGGGTTTCCATATCGTTATTGCCCAATAAAACCGGTATTGAACGCAGAACAATGGTTTCCGGCCCGGCACGATTGATTTCAAATCCCAATGTATTAAAAAACTCATGCTCATCTTCGGCCAAATCCGCTTCCGCAACGCTGACCTTTATCTTAATCGGCAACAATAAGGGCTGACTGGGCACCGCGCCATTTTGGTATTGTTGCTTTAAGCGCTCATAAGTGACCCTTTCATGCGCGGCATGCGCATCGACCAGGATGATACCGTTGGGGGTTTCTGACAAAATGTAAATATTATGCAGATGCGCAATCGCTTGGCCTAAAGGCCTTACTTCCGATTGCGTCGGTTGTAATATTTGCTCGGTTTTTGGATACAACGACGCATAAGCTTGTATGGCTTCTTCTACATGCAGAGGCAGTGATGCTTGCTGTGGCGGCCTTGAGTTGTACGTCGGTTTAGCGCCAAAGTCAGGCTTTGATTGCGTGGCTTCACTATCGTTTAGCCAAACCACATTGTTTGGTTTTACGTCCGAAGCGGATGGTGTCTGCGGCAACGATTCGGGTTCAGATTGCTGGGTTACGCTATCGCTAACCCAGCCTACAGGTCGAACATTGTGCCCAGGCCTTAAATCGGCGAGCGAACGATGCAGCGCCGAGAACAGGAAATCATGCACCAGACGGCCTTCCCTGAACCTGACTTCAAGCTTTGCCGGATGGGCGTTGACATCGACCAATGAAGGGTCGAGCGTCAGGTACAAGACAAAAACCGGATGCCGCCCATGAAACAAAACATCTTGATAGGCCTGTTTGACAGCATGAGACACCAGCTTATCCCTGACCAATCTGCCGTTGACATAGAAAAACTGCATATCCTGTTGACTGCGCGAAAAGGTCGGCAAGCCGACCCAGCCGGTTAATTGCAGACTTGATGCCGCAAAATCGATTTTTACCGAATTCTCAATAAAAGCCGAACCGCAAATACCGGCAACTCTTTGCTCCTGCTCAGCGTCCGTGATCGCAGGCTTCAGGTTGAATATTTCTTTTTGATTATGTGAGAGGGTAAAACCTATATCAAAACGGCTCAACGCCATACGTTGAATTAAAGTTTCTATATGCGAAAACTCGGTCTTTTCGGTTTTTAAAAATTTGCGTCTGGCAGGAGTGTTGTAAAACAAGTCACGCACATCAACCGTGGTGCCTTGCGGATGCGGATCGGGTTGCGGATCAAAATCCTGCTCGGAGCCGTCAGCATTAACTCGCCAAGCGCAATCGGCATCGCTGATGCGTGAAATCAGTGTGAGCCTCGAAACAGAACTGATGCTCGGCAACGCTTCACCGCGAAAACCCATGCTGACCACCTGTTCCAGATCTTTTAAGCTGGCAATCTTGCTGGTTGCATGCCGGGACAAGGCCAACGGCAAGTCTTCTTTGACGATGCCGCAGCCGTTATCCCTGATTTTTATCAACCGAGCGCCACCCTGCTCTATCTCGATACTGACTTGACTGGCACCCGCGTCAAAACAATTCTCAACCAGCTCTTTAACTACGGACGACGGTCTTTCGACTACTTCGCCTGCGGCAATCTGATTAACAAGTTGAGTGGGAAGTGAATGAATACGCATCAACAGACCTAAAGCAAAACACGTATTTTATATGACTGGAAGTAATTAATCATACTTCGTTACGGAACGCGACAATCTGCCGCCTCTGCAAAATCGCCCTATATCACATTTCTAAAGCCGCCACCTTGCTTTCCGTAGGAATATCTTTACTGAAATAACTTCGCACGCCATTAAAAATAGCACCGGCTATTTTCGCCTGGTGTGCGGTATTAACTAACTTAAGCTCTTCCGACGGATTGGAGATAAATGCCGTTTCTACCAGAATAGACGGCACATCAGGCGACTTCAACACCAAAAATCCGGCTTTTTGCACTGAGGCGTAATGCAACTCACCGATCTGTTCAAAATTTCTCAACACTTTCCTGGCCACATTCACACTCGCATCTTGCGTAGCGGTCTGCGATAAATCCAGCAATACCGAAGCCAACACATCTTCTTTATCATTAAGGCTGACACCGCCAACCAAGTCCGATGCGTTCTCGCTATCCGCCAACCATCGCGCGGCCTCGCTGGTTGCCCCCTTGTTAGATAAAGTAAACACCGAAGCGCCTTTAACTGTTGAATTCTGAAAAGCATCGGCGTGAATTGAAATAAACAAATCGGCCTTGGCTGCTCGGGCAATTTGCATTCTTTTTCTAAGGTCCACATAATAGTCGCCCTTGCGAACCAAAACAGCCTTCATTCCAGGCTGTTGATTGATTAAATCTGCAAGTTTCTTGGCAATAGCAAGAGTGATCTTTTTTTCCTCGGTACCATTTTGTCCATGAGCACCGGGATCGTCGCCACCGTGTCCAGCATCAACAGCAATAACTATATCTTTGTCTCGTTTGGCAACTTTTGTTGATTCAACCGGACTGGCCGTAACTTTTCTGGTAGCTATTTTTGGGGATTCTTTAACGGATTTTTCTGTATTGGATTTGCTGTCGACCATTTTGGCAGTAGCCGTTTTATCGCCCGTCGTTTTAATCTCCGCCTTCTCTGCAACTTTTGCAGATGTATTCGATCCTTTGTCCAATAATTCGATAACCAAGCGATGACCATGGCTACTCATGGTATTGGTTCTTAATGACATGCTTTGAGGGCTAATATCTCTTTTTAAATCAACTACAATTCTTATATCGGTTTTATTTTTTGCTGCAACACGTACTTGGGAAAACAGCGGGTGAGACGGCGCCGGCTGGCTTAATCCCTGCTTTACGTTGGTGTTGCGCATGTCAATCACTAAGCGCGACGGATTATTCATCAAAAAAACCCGGTGTTCGGGTGAGGATGTCACATCAAACAGCATTTGCGTTTGATCAGGCGTATTCCAATAACGCAATGCACTAATATTGATCTGCTCCGCATAACCGGGTACAGCTAAAAACTGTAATCCAATAATAAACAAGACCTTCCAATAATTTCCCATCGGCGCAACTCACAAAGTGATAATCTGGTTTAGATTATAGCAGTATGTAATTGTTTTTGTAGGGTGGTTTTATAACTATTTTCAACATTTAAGGGGTAATAAGTATTTCTACTGATCGACCGACTCCATCCGTAGCCAAACTGATGATCCTATCCGGTTCGGGTAGAAAGCCTTTGCCCATATCGGGCCACTCGATAAAGCAGATGCAATCCTGGTCGAAATAATCTCTTATGCCTATCCATTCCAGCTCTTCGGGATCCGAAACCCGATATAAATCAAAATGAAATATCTTGCGACCGTCTATCGTATATTCTTCGACCAACGTATAGGTTGGACTTTTAACCGCCCCGGTGTAACCTGCCGCCCTGAGAAATCCTCTGACCAGCGTTGTTTTTCCTGCGCCCAGATCACCGTGCAAGAATATCAGACATTTTGACGGCAACTCTGCCCAAAGCTTCGCACCAAACTGCTCGGTCGCGTCTGTGTCCTTTAAATATGTCTTCATTAATTTACCAATTGTCTAAGATAAGGCATTAAATCACTGGCCAGCAAGCCTCTTTCCCCGTCTTTTTCTACGGCCAAATCCGCCGCCAGACCATGATTATAAACTCCTTGTTGCGCCGCATCCTGCATAGATAAACCCTGGGCCAGCAAACCGGCAATCACACCGCTAAGTACGTCGCCCATACCGCCGGATGCCATGCCTGGATTGCCGGTGTTGGAAACCACAAGCTGACGCCCGGATGCAATCAAAGTCCCTGCACCTTTAAGAACGGCAACTCCGCCATAACCGGCCTGAAGCGATAAGGCAGCCGCAAACCGGTCTTGTTGTATATCAGCAGTAGAACATTTTAATAGCCGTGCCGCTTCGCCGGGATGCGGCGTTAAAATCCAGTCCGGCTTTGTTGTCTGTGCGGAGGCTAAAAGATTCAAACCGTCCGCATCGATTACCATGCGTTTCCCAGCACTTATCACAGCATTAAATAAGGCTTTTGCCCAATCGCTTTGCCCTAATCCAGGCCCTACAACAACAACATCGACTTTTGCCAGCAACGTGATCAACTGTTCCGGAGTTTCCACGCCATGACACATTAACTCGGGCCTGTTCAGGTTCATCAGCCCGGAATGCCCAGCCCGTGTTGCTATAGTGACCAAACCGGCTCCCACGCGCAAAGCCGCCTCGCCTGCCATCCTGACGGCTCCGGAGTAGCCTAGCTCACCGCCTACTATCAGCACATGACCGCAGTTACCTTTATGTGCATCACGGCTACGACGCGGCAACGGCACTTTGACGACTCGTGTCGCACTAGCTTCAAGGCCTTTATACACATCATCAGGCACGCCCAGTTGAGCATAAAAAATCCCGCCGCAATATTCGGCCGCCTGTCCGGTAAACAAGCCTTGCTTCAAGCCGATAAACGTAATCGTACAATCGGCTTTTACCGCGCAACCCATTACGTTGCCGGTATCGGCATTTAAACCGGATGGAATATCCACGGCAATGACCGGGGCCGAATGGGCATTAATGGTCTGTATAGCCTCCGCGTAAAGCCCGGCTACCGGCCTATCCAGCCCGGTACCCAACAACGCGTCAACCAGCACATCGGCATTGATAACCTGCTCGGCCTGAAACGGAATAACAGCGCCGTTGTAATGTCGATATGCCGTCAATGCGTCGCCTTTGAGCTTCTCAGGCTCTGAAACTGTATAAACGCACACGTTTAAACCCGCGTCCATTGCCAGCCCGGCAATAATATAGCCATCGCCTGCATTATTGCCGGAGCCGCAAAACACCGCCACAGACCGGGCATCAGGCCATTGCTTTTTCAGGCGTAAGAAAACCTCATGCCCCGCCCTGCTCATTAACTCAAAACCGGGGATACCGCGTTTTTGAATAGCGATTCGATCCAGTTCCCTGACCTGTCCAGCGCGATAGAGTTTTATTGGTAAATTTTGCATGGTATTGTGATGTCGTTCCTCCTTACTTAATAAACACATTATATCCTGTCATCAGCTATGGACATAAGCAGTCAAAAAATGGCCAGCCTCGCCGTGCAAATTAAACAGTGGGGGCAAGAACTAGGCTTTCAACAAGTCGGCATCACCGACACTGCTTTGCCTGAGGCGGAAACTCATCTGCAAAACTGGTTGGACAATAATTTCCACGGTGAAATGGACTATATGCAGCGCCACGGCCTTAAACGCAGTAGGCCCGAACTATTGCATCCGGGCACTATGCGTATTATTTCGGTGCGCATGGATTACCAGACCGAATCGACCGCTGCAATGAATCAATCTTTGGCTGATCCAACTTCCGCCTATATTTCCCGCTATGCTTTAGGACGCGACTATCACAAACTGATGCGCAACCGCCTGCAAAAACTGGCCGACAAGATTCAATCCGAAACCGGCTCCCTGCTCCCGGACGCCATGCGGGCTTTTGTCGACAGCGCCCCGGTTCTGGAAAAAGCCTTGGCCGAAAAAGCAGGTTTAGGCTGGATAGGCAAGCATTCCAATGTCATTAACCGCAAAGCCGGATCATGGTTTTTTCTGGGCGAGCTGTTCATTAATCTGCCGCTACCCATCGACAACCCTGCCACAGCCCATTGCGGCGACTGCCGCGCCTGCCTGGATATTTGCCCGACCCAGGCCATTATTGCACCTTATCAAGTCGATGCCAGACGTTGCGTATCCTACCTGACTATCGAACTGCACGGCTCGATTCCGGAGAACTTAAGGCCGCTGATCGGCAACCGCATCTATGGCTGCGACGATTGCCAGATCATCTGCCCGTGGAACCGTTTTGCCAAAATAACCGGCGAACAAGATTTCAATCCCAGGCATCGGCTCAATACTCAACAATTACTTGAGGTATTCGCTTGGACTGAAGCGGAATTTCTGGCAAAAACCGAAGGTTCGGCAATACGCAGAATCGGCCATCAGCGCTGGCTCAGGAATATCGCCGTGGCTCTGGGCAATGCGCCTGCCTCGGCGCTTATTATCGATGCTTTAAAGCCTATGCTCGATCATGACTCCGATATGGTTAGGGAGCATGTACGATGGGCTTTGGCTCAACAAAGTGCCGCAACTTGAAATAAAGCCATTTATATGAAATCGAGCTTGCGTTCCCAATATTGCGAAATAATCGGGATTATTTGTATCATCCTTTTAAAGCACACTGATCGGGTATTCAATTATGAAAAAAATATTTTTTATTCTATTGATCCTACTCACTGCGTCAGCCCAAGCTGAGGTTTTCAAATGCCAGCTTAAATCGGGTAAAACGGTTTACCAATCTACGCCATGCGAATCCGCTGTAAAACAGAAAAAAATTGAGATTCAGAAAGTTGATCCGCGCAAAGTTGCCGAAGAAGCCGCAAAGCTAAAGGCCTGGGAGGAAGATTTTGCAAAACGGGAAGCGGAAAGAGCCGAGACCGAAAAAGAACTTCAAGCCGAACAGGACAGAAAAGCGTCTATCGAGGCGTTGCAAAGAAGCGCGGAATATCAACAACAGCAAGCCTATGAAGCAAAGCGGCAGGCAGATGCACTGGAACGGCAAAATATGTCGGGACCATTGCAATATCAGTTTCCTTCCTATTACCCGACTTATCAATCGGTTCCTGCTTTCCCTCTTTTTCAATCATTCCCTGCTTATCCGCCGGTAGTGCCTCATCAGCATAATTTTAAGGATAGAACCCAACAACCGAAATGAAATCCGGTAAAGATCGAGCTGACGACAATGACCGTAAAAAATTTATTTTTAAATTGAGATAGGTCGCCGAAAGATATCATCCTGATACCAAAATCATTAAGATGGAGCCCTCTCTGTAGATTACCCTAAATGAACTACAATAGGCGCAACATAAACCACCCAGCAGTGACCGGAAACGATGGAAGCTAATACAAAAACAATAAAATCTTTGGCTGTACTGTGCAGCGGCGGCGATAGTCCGGGCATGAACTCGGCGGTACGATCGGTAGTCAGAACGGCTATAGGCCTCGGCATTGACGTTTACGGTATTTATAAAGGTTATTCAGGCTTGCTTGAGGGCAATATCCATAAGCTCAGCCTGTCGTCGGTCGGCAATATCATCCAGCGCGGCGGAACCATTCTCGACACATCGCGTTGCCTTGAGTTTCATACCCCTGAAATCAGGCAGGAGGCCGCACATATTCTAGCCAGGAAACATATTGAAGGCTTGGTTGTGATAGGCGGCAACGGTTCTTTCGCCGGTGCGATGACGCTGCATCAGGAACACGGCATTCCGGTAATCGGCATTCCCGGCACCATTGATAACGATATTTCCGGCACCGAATACACGATCGGTTTCAATACCGCAGTACAGACCGCCGTCAACGCGGTAGACAACATCAGGGATACCGCTTCGGCGCATGCGCGAACTTTCCTGGTCGAAGTCATGGGCCGCAAATCGTCTTTCATTGCCCTGCAAGTCGGCGTATGCACCGGCGCAGAGCATGTTGTCCTGTCAAACCAGACCGTTGATTACGAAAAAATCGTCAACGGTATCAACAAAGGCACGGAGCGGGGTAAAACATCATCGATTATTATCGTCGCCGAAGGCGAAAAAGCCGGTTTATCCTACGAAATTAAAGACACGCTTATGAAGCAATACAACCTTAGCGTCCACGCCTGCATTTTGGGACATATCCAACGCGGCGGCAGCCCTACCGCAACGGATCGCCTGATTGCTTCGAATATGGGTTATGCCGCGGTACGAGGCCTTCATCAAGGATTACGGGCTCATGTGACTGCTTTTAATAAAGGCGAAATTGAAATGGTTCCCTTGTCTGCATGTTTGGAAGGAAAAAATGAGTCTAATGATGCGCAGCTTGAATTAATCCGGGCTCTGGCTATCTAGCGATTTCAAGATGAAAGCGCAACTAGGCCAAAAAGCCCCGTTATTATCCGTTTCCGACTGGGTTCAAGGAGCTGAGTCAAATTTCGACCGCTTATTAGGCCAAGTTGTGCTGGTCGAGGTATTTCAGGTAAATTGCCCGGGCTGTTTTTTATACGCTTTGCCTCAAGCGGTAGATTTATTTCGCAAGTACTCAGAAAACGGCTTGGCGATATTGGGCGTCGCCACTGCGTTTGAGGATTTTGATAAAAACAATCTGGAAAATCTAACCCGTCTGGTTGAAAACGGCGAAGTGGTAGGCGAAACGCTACGTGTGTTAAGTCAACAAGGCCGGCTAAACGCAGGCCGCCTGCCCTATCCCATTCCGTTCCCTCTGGCGATGGACCGTTTAAACAAACGCCGACATGAAGTGAGCGATGACGTTATCGCAAGCTTTATCAAAGACCGCATCCCAAATTTCGAACAGCGGCCGGAAGCCGATCAACAACAGATCAGGCAGCAAGTGCAGCATTATTTTCAGTCGCTTGATTATCACGCAGAAACATTTGAACGTTTCGAGTTAAAAGGCACACCCTCGCATATCCTGGTGGATAAGCAAGGCATACTCAGGGATTGCGCATTTGGCGCTTATCCCGATTTAGAAATGCGGATATTGGGGTTATTACAGGAATAAATGCGCAGTTTAAAACGGGACCCTGGCGATGACAAAACAAACCTGAGCCAGGATTTGATAAAACAATCAATAAGGACAATAAAATGCCAATCCATGTCAACATACCCGAACTATCGAGCCGCAAGACAAAAATCATTGCCACGCTAGGCCCGGCTTCAGATACGCCCGAAGTTATCTATAAACTTATTAAGGCCGGCGTGAATGTTTTCAGGCTGAACATGTCCCATGGCGAACATCAAAGCCACCGCGAGTTGTACCGGATAATCAGGAAATCGGCTGAAGCATTGCATCAGCACATTACTATTTTTGCCGATCTGTGCGGCCCCAAAATCAGGACCGGACGATTTAAAAACGGCTCCATTATCATTAAAACCGGCGACCAAGTGATAGTAACGACCCGGAATATTGTTGGCGAACAAAACCTTATCCCATGCCAATATCCCGGCTTGGCTGATGACGTTATAGCCGGAGACCGCATCCTGCTGGACGATGGAAGATTCGAGCTCAAAGTTATTGAAAAAGCAGATCAAGACATTACCTGCAAAGTCATTTACGGCGGCGAGTTAAAAAACAACAAAGGCATCAACTTACCCGGCGTCAATATATCCAGCCCTTCATTAACCGACAAAGACCGGGCAGACGCCCTGTTTGCATTGGATTTGGGTGTCGATTACCTGGCGCTGTCATTCGTAAGAAAAGCCGAAGACATTACCGACCTGCGCCAATTAATTACCTCCAACGGCTACGACACGCACATCATTGCCAAAATTGAAAAGCCGGAAGCCTTGATTAACGGTCAGGAAATTATTAACGCCTCCGATGCGATCATGATTGCCCGAGGCGATCTGGGTGTAGAACTGAACCCGGAAGATGTGCCGATTGCCCAGCACCAGCTCATTAAAAGCGCCAGGGCATTGAATAAGCCGGTCATCGTCGCCACTCAAATGCTCGAATCGATGATAGAAAACTCCAGGCCCACGCGCGCCGAAGTAACCGATGTTTCCAACGCGGTTTATTGTTCTACCGACGCGGTGATGTTGTCCGGCGAAACGGCAGCCGGGCATTTTCCGGTCGAAGCGGTTGAAATGATGTCCCGAGTCATCAAACAAACCGAGGCATTCATGAGAGAACAGGATGTTTTCGGTAAATTGGCGCACCGGGATAATCAACAAAAACCGCTGCCCTTCGGTGACGCAGTTGCCGATGCGACCGCCCAGCTTTGTTTTGACCTGAATGCAAAAGCAATCGTCAGCCTTACCAGCGGCGGAATGTCGGTGGCTACTTTGAGTTCTGCAAGACCCGCTGCGCCGTTGATAGCCATCAGCGCCAACAAATGGGTTTGTCAGCGAATGAATTTGTATTGGGGCGTTATACCGATACATGCAGAAGATGCCGGTCATGCCCATCCCAATAAACTGGCCCGTCATCATGCAATTGAAACAAAGCTGGCAAATGAGGGCGATAACGTCATTGTTGTCCGGGGATTTCATCAGGACGACCAGCTGAACTCACCGACCATCACTATGCTGACGCTTTAATTGATATTTTCATCTAGCCGCGCCGGAGATGCTCCTTGCCATTTTACGGACTATGTATAAACAATCCTGGTAAAAATCCGGCATTAATATTCTTTTCAGATTGCCTCAAATCCATTCGTCCTTAGCAAAAAACAATCTCATCAATAAGCGACTCAAGGCTTATCTCTGATGCAGAGTTCCATGAAGAACTTGTTCTCAAGCGACTGGATTTTTATTGACTCCAAAATATCCAAATGTAATATTGTCTATATGTATAAGTTGTGAGGATTAAGGGTTTGAACCCATTTTTTTGACGGAGGACATGGATCATGAGCAAATCGACAGGAACTTTAACGATCGTAGTTATTCTCGTCTTTATAATCGCATGCGTATTTTTTATCTGGTTTGTCCGGAATAAAAACGTAAATGCATTAAACGAAAATACATTATATGTTGCCAATAATGGTATAGACAGCAACACCTGTGGCGATCGAAACAGTCCTTGTCGCTCGATCAGTCAAGCAATTGCTCGCGCCAACGCCGGCTATACAATCGAGGTAGGACCCGGACGCTATGGCGACCTGAACAAAAACAATATATTGGGAGAGCCCGGCGAAGAGTTCACACAAGGCTTCAGTATGATCAATGTAGACAAACCTGTGACGATTATCTCAAGCGACGGGCCTCTTATGACAGTGCTGGACGCGAATAACTCCAGCCTGATGGCGGTATCCGTCTCGGCTAGCAACGTCATATTCGGCCAGCCGAAGCACGGATTCTTGATTATCGGGGCAAAGACCAATGGACTGAGTACCGGTATCGCCACCGTATCGAATATAACCGTGGCAGGCAACATTGCCCTTGCCAACGGACAGGGCGGTCTCGTTGTCAACGGCAGCGCCAGTCTGATTCAGGATAACTTCGTCAGCGGAAACCTGGCCGCCGGGATTGCCGTGTTCGGGAATGGTAACGAAGTCAGTAATAATGTGGCTAACAGTAACGGCTCTCAAGGCTTCGTTATAGTCGGAACCAAACACCTTATACGCGACAACGTAGCCGGCAATAACGCCACCGGTTTTGGTATTCAAGGCACGGATATCAAACTCTTACAAAATGCCGCGCTTGGCAATAAATTCTTTGGAATTAGTGTCGATATCGCAGGAGCCAGCGCCACCATCAGCAATAACAATATCTACGGCAATAATAGCGTTCCGCTTAATGGCGTGACCAATTGCGGCATTCAAAACGCTTCGGGAAACACGATCGTGGCTAATGACAACTTTTGGGGCATGCCTAGCGGTCCCGGCGCTGATCCTGCCGACAATGCCGGTAAGGACAGTGGCTGTGATACTCAAGGAAGCGACACAACCGTTATACCGTTTGCCAAAAAAACTTTTTCAATATCCGGCAATCAATAGCAGAGCCGGCGCAATTACTTAAAGCGATAACCCCGCCAACCATAATAAGCGATATAGCAATAACAAAGAACCGGGATAAAAAAAGCCTGTTGAATGCCTATCCTGTCGGCGAACAGTCCCTGCACAACCGGCAGGATAGCGCCCCCGACTATGGCGGCGCACAATATCCCCGAACCTTGCCCCGTGTGCTTGCCCAAGCCGCTAACCGCCAGTGAAAAGATGGTTGGGAACATAATCGAATTAAACAGCCCGACCGCAAGAATCGTCCACATTGCAACATGACCGCTGCCGATCATAGTCATTAAAACCAACACAGCCGCCGTTACCGCGTTAAAAGTAAGCACCTTACCGGGCCGGATTTTTTGCATGACTGCCGCGCCGATAAAGCGCCCGATCATAGCGCCGCCCCAATAAAACGATACATATTTTCCGGCATCTTGTTCCGCCAATCCGGCAATCGAAGGCTCACCCAGAAAATTGATCAGAAAACTGCCTATCGATACTTCACCGCCGACATAAACAAAAATACCGATAGCGCCTAATACCAAGTGTTTATAACCCCAGGCGCTATCATATACATCGTCTTCAACACCTTGAACCTGGGCTTTTTCAACTTCAATTTTTGGCAATTTGATCAGGGCAAAAATGACCGCAATAAAAAATAAAACCGCAGCCAGCAACAAATAAGGATTCTGCACGGCTGCGGCTTGCGCCGCTTGGTATGCTGATAATTCATCGGCATTGAGCAGCTTAATTTCATCCGCCGTTTTAACAGCAGCTGCAAGGATAAATAACGCGCCCAAATAAGGGGCGATAGTCGTGCCCAGCGAATTGAACGCCTGAGTCATGGTCAATCGACTGGAAGCGGTTTCCGGATTGCCCAAAATAGTGACATACGGATTTGCGGCAACCTGCAATAGAGTAATACCTGAAGCCAGCACAAAAAATGCCGCCAGAAATAAAGGATAAGAATGCAAACTTGCGGCCGGGTAAAACAGCAAGCAACCAATGCCTGCAATGGCTAATCCGGCAACGATGCCGCCTTTGTAATCTATTTTTTCAACCAGATATCCGCTGGGAATCGAAACGACAAAATACGCGGTAAAAAAGCAGAACTGGATCAACATTGCTTCCGCGTAATTCAGCGTAAACACCGATTTCAAATGCGGGATTAAAATATCGTTTAAAGAGGTTATAAAACCCCAGATAAAAAACAGAGAAGTTAATATCGTTAACGAGCCGAGATAAGGATTCTTATCGGAACTATTTGTCGAGCCGGTTACATTGATCATAAATTTATCGGCATGTCAGTTTGAAAAATTAAAAGATTATTACCACGAAGACACGAAGAGCACGAAGAAATAAAACTTCGTGCTCTTCGTGTCTTCGTGGTGAAAAAGGCTTTCAATCGTCTGTTTATGTTGTTATTTCGCCACCGTAAAACCGACTATTTCATTGCCGACCATCACCTTAAAATCTCCCGGCTCTACAATCCGCTTAAGATCAACGCCAATAAACGACAAATCCTGCGGCGTTAAAGTAAAGTTTAAGCTCTCGGTTTGCCCCGGATTCAGCTCGACTTTTTTAAAGGCTTTAAGTTGCTTGTTGGGACGCGTCACCGAAGCCGCCACATCATTGATATAAAGCAACACAGATTCCTTGCCTTTTAACGAGCCGGTATTTTTAACATTAACGCTGACATTGATATTTTCGTCCATCTTGATTTTATCTTTTTCCACCTTCAAGCCGCCGGTTTCAAACGTGGTATAGCTCAAACCATGACCAAACGGATAAAGCGGGTTGTACATATTCAGTTCAAACGACTCCATAGGTTTGTAATCATACGGAGTAATACCGTTGGTATTTCTGGGATAGGAAATGGGCAGTTTACCGTTGGGGTTATAATCGCCGTACAAAATATCGGCAACAGCCTCGCCGCCTTCCATACCCGGCAAAAAGCCCAAAATAACGCCGGAAGCCCGTTCTGCAATTGACGTGATAATTCGCGGACGGCCGCCGAAGGTCAGTAAAACTACCGGTTTCCCGGTTGCAATCGCGGCATTGGCAAGATCGACTTGGGCCTGATCGAGATTTAACGACTCAATATTGCCGATAGTTTCGGTATAAGGATGCTCGCCCAGGCTGAGCAAAATAACGTCGTGGTCTTTAGCCTCATCGACGACTTTTTGAATATCGATTGGGGTAAAAAAAGAATTTCCTCCGACATAAGTCACCTTGCCGGTGGCTTTTTGCTGTATGGCTTCAAGAACCGTTAGTTTTTCCTGCGGATATAAGTTTTCCGCTAAACCTTGCCAGGTAATCGTCCAGCCGCCATTCATTACGCTCAACAAATTCGCGGTAGGCCCGGTCACCAAAATATTGGCGTCTTTTTTTAGCGGCAGGATGTTGCGGTCGTTTTTGGCAAGAACAATCGACTCCCGGGCCGCTTGGCGATTGGTTTCTATCGCTTCCGCAGTAGCAAAATTGCCTTCTACAGCAGGCAGCGGTTTAGGATCGAATAATCCGGCCTGATACTTGACCGTTAAAATCCTGGTCACCGCTTCATTGATCCGTGATAACGGCACTTCGCCGGATTTGACCAAGTCGATCAATAAGTCATAAAAAGAAAAATCGAACGGCACCATGCTCATGTCGATACCGGCCATCACCGCAATTTTTACCGCTTCTTTGGGTGAGGCGGCCATCTTGTCGCGGGTATAAAGACGTTTGATGTCTTCCCAGTCGGATACGGTAAAGCCTTTAAAACCCAGTTCGCCGCGTAAAATAGTGGTCAGGTAGTAATGGTTGGCGTGTCCGGGAATCCCGTCAACTTCCGCCGAATTGACCATCACGGTCGGCGATCCGGCTTTTATGCCAGCTTCGAATGTCGGCAGGAAATATTCGCGCAGCATTCTTTCGCCAATCCAGGCCGGTGTCCGGTCTTTGCCGTTAAGGGGATAACTGTAACCGACATAATGTTTCAAACATGTCGGCAGTTTATCGGCAGCGGAAAAATCATCGCCCTGATGGCCTTTAATATAAGACGTACCCATGACCGTCGCCAAATGCACATCTTCGCCGAAAGTTTCCCATAAGCGTGACCAGAGCGGCTGACGGCCGATATCCATTACCGTGGAAAAATTCCATTGCAGACCGGAAGCGCGCACTTCCCTTGCGGTGATTTCACCTTCCTTGAAAGCCAGCTCCGGATTGAACGTTGCCGCCATGTTAATGGCCTGCGGAAACAACACCGAGTTTTGCGTGTAAGTTGCGCCATGAATCGCATCAATCCCGTACATGACAGGGATTTTCAAGCGGGTTCTTGCCGCCGCATCCTGCACGGTGCTCGTCAATTTGCGCCATGTTTCAATCGATTGCGCCTTGTTTTCCGGCGTAAAAGGCGTGTTAAGGATAGAGCCCACATGATGATTTAATATCGCATCTTCGAGCTTGGCCTGATCGATTTGTCCCTCAGCGTTTTGCTCTTTCGGAATACCGATAACCGTAAAATCAACCTGCGTCATTTGCCCTATTTTTTCTTCAAGCCTCATTTTGGACAGCAGATTTTTGACTTTATTTTCTATTGCTTTGCTAGTTTCTTGTGCACTCACAGAACGCTCCGCCATGAAAGATAAGATAATAATTAAAATGATATGTTTTGCTCGCAACTTAATATCCCGTATGTTGGTTGTTTAAGACTCATGGTTCGTCAGGCACAGCCGAAAGGTAGCCACGAACGGTATTGAATTTAAACCTGGCTGTATTTTAAGCTGCACCCGAGCTTTTCCATAAAAAACATTATCGATCAGGTTTCCTGTAGCTTGCTATCTTCAAATTGTAGATCTGGAAATATAGCGATGATCACTGATTGCCTCAAGGTGAGTTCATCCATGTCTACGAATTAATCATTTGACATATAGACCTTTGCAGCGTAATTTTTTGACTAGGAAGTGGAGTTGAAAATTTTCATTCATTAACAAGGCCTTTAAGGAGGAACTGTGAGCTTTACAAAATTAATCGTATTAATGGTGATTTATAGCGCGGGCTTGCTGGCTCCTGCAATGGCGGTTGCAGATACTGATTCGGCTGATTTTCAGGCGGATAAAGATCGCCAAATAGCCAATGTTGTGGAAAAGGTGCAAATTGCTCAGAAACATCTAAGTTGTTTGCAAGCCGCTCAAGATCATGCGGCTTTAAAAACTTGTGATGAGGCCTTTAAACAAGAACAGGATGATTCAGATACAAAAGTAAAAGCACAGACCGCAGATAAAAAAACGCAAAAAGGTGTAAAAAAATAAGGACTAGCGGCAACGTCCTCAGTGACTAAAGTTCCGCTGACTCCCGTTATCTCTAAACCATCTAAAACACCAGTCGTTCACACGGCTGGTGTTTTATAGCTTTACCGCTAAGCAGTGTACATAGACTTACCGTCATTAAGCCGCAGCCACCCTTTAACAATACGGTAGATAATCCAGATACCGTTAGCTGCAAGTATCAACCAGCCGATCATGAATACCATCGTGATTGTTCCCAGCATGCCCCACAGCACTCCGAACCAGAACGTCCTGATTTGCCAACGAAAATGACTTTCCAGAAAGGTTCCGGCCACATCATCCTGTTTGACATAGTTCATCACAATAGCAACGATGGCGGTGACACCGACAAAATAAGACGCGGCATATAGCGCGTAAATAACTGTGGTCAGGGTTATGGCTGATTTTTCAGTTTCTGTGGTTGCTATGTTATTCATCAATGTTCTCTCTTTTAAAATTATTATTTATCGTTCATGCTTCGGAATAGAGACGATATATTGTACTGGTTCCCAATCTCCAGATTGGAAGCCGCGAAGGCGAAGCTCTTGCTTCTCAAACCATATTCCCAAGCTTGACGAGGGAACTCATAGTACAGACAGGAGCCATAATGCAAGACCGAGGATTAACAGAATTCAAATCATTCACGGGCCATCTTCAGGCAGGTGGCGACATCATGCCTATAACTTTCCTCACTCTTATCGATATGTCTGGCGAGGTCAAGTTTGATTTTAGCGCGATTGCTTTGACGAAGGAAACCAGCTTCATAATGAAATACTGGGACGGCGAAGGATCGCGTCCCGGATACTTCTCTCTTTCTGGAAAAGCGGAGGATGGTACTGAATTCAAGACCGAAGACCTACACTTTATTAGCCTATCGACAGAAAGTAATGAAGAAACAGGGAGTCGAATGATTCCTATCGGAGGCTGTTTGCGAGCTGAATTTCGCCGCAAGCTAGCGACACCGACTCCTAAGCCATTGCTTCGTATGTATATAAAAGGATTTCAGAATTTTGGACAGCTAAGCTCTACATGCTGCCTCGGAAGAGTCGAAATGGACGGATATAAAACAATCGAAGACCCTGATTTCATCACTGGATATATCACAATACAGTCCGATAATGAACCTATCGGTCTAGCAGTATGGCATGCGGAGGCTGATAAGCTGCTTGAGCACATTCGGCGGTTGATGTCCTTCGCTTCGGGAGTAATGCTCCTCAGCCCTATTATCAAGTTTTACTCGGGAGATCACTTGGAAGTAATCGCTTTGTCACAATCTCGTCAAGCATCAGCACATTCCTCCACTTTCCATTATCTCAATCAGCAACCTATTTTCGATGCGGCTGTTGCCTCCTTCTATAACCCTCCATTCGAAATAAAAAACCTTTTCTTCGCTATCGAATGGTTTGCCATGGAATCTAGCTATAACGAAATTCGTTTGATAAATGCTATGACTGCACTTGAAAACCTTATCGCATCTAATCTTGAGAACAACGACAAATTTATTCAGTCAGAAAAAGAATTTGAAAAGACTAGAAGAAAGCTTCGTACTGTAATTAGACAATGTATTGAAAAATGGCAGACGGATGATAGTAATACGATTAGTGAAATTGTAAAGGAACTTAATGAAAAGCTTGCCGACTTGAATCGACGATCAATCCGCCAAAAGCTCAGTATTCTCGTCGGGCATTGGCAGATACCTCTCGACGGGATTGATGAAGACAAGATCAAAGCGGCCATAACTGCTCGTAATCTCATCGTGCACCGAGGACACTACTACGATGCGGACAAAGAGAGTAGCGGTGATGATCTATGGGATCACGCCACAGTCGTACGGGAAATCGTAGTTCGATTCATATTGACGGCTATCGGTTATCGTGGTGATTACATTTCATATGTCGGTGGGTATCACTACGCGCAGTTTCCTCCGCAATCGGATGTTAGTGATGCAAATTAGATAGGCTCAAAAAACCATAAACCGGAGTTGTTCTGTTTTTTTTAACTGTGTATGTTATTTTGTTTCCATTCCCCTAGTTATTAACCCATCAATCCCCATGAAAGCAAAATATCGACAGTTCAGTTTATTACTGTTACTGCTTATATTAATAGGCTGTAGCAAAACCATCACCTCGGCGCCGGATGTAACTTTCACCACCCTCACCGGCCAAAAAATCGCACTAAAAGATTTACGCGGCAAGCCGGTTATCGTCACGTTCTGGGCGACTGACTGCCCCGCTTGCATACAAGAAATCCCCGATTTAATCGATCTTTATACCCAGTATCATGCATCGGGTCTTGAGATGATTGCCGTTGCGATGTATTACGATCCGCCGAATCACGTCGTCGATATGACTAAGGCCAAACAACTGCCCTACAATGTGGCTCTGGATGTAAATTCGGAACACGACCACGCTTTCGGCGGCGTCATGTTTACGCCCAGCACATTCTTAATTGCCCCGGACGGTTCGGTTGTTAAAAAAGAAATCGGCCTTTTTGACTTGGCAAAAATGAAAACGACGATTGAATCACTATTAAAAGGCTAGCCCATGCTCTGGTTAAAAGCGTTACACCTGATTTTTATGGTCACTTGGTTTGCCGGTCTGTTTTACCTGCCGCGCCTGTACGTTTATCACGCGATGAGCGATGATGAGATTAGCAACGAACGCTTTAAGGTGATGGAGCGCAAATTGTTCTTCGGCATTATGACGCCGGGCATGATAGCGACTTTTTTATTCGGCATCTGGATGCTGGTTACTTATGACTGGGCTGTTTACGGTCATTCCGGCTGGCTGCATGCAAAGCTGGCGCTGCTGGCGCTGACGCTTGTTTATCACTATTTTTGCTATCTGTGGCTGCTTGATTTTAAACATGACCGCAACCTGCGCAGCCATGTGTTTTATCGCTGGATGAATGAAGTGCCGGTTTTGTTTTTAGTTGGCATCGTAATTCTGGCCGTTGTTAAGCCTTTTTGATACATTTTGAATTAACCGACAATCAAACAAGACTGACTCCATACTCAAGAACCCGGCTATTTAAAATACTCAACATCTAAAAAACATGAATCTATCCGACTTCATCCAAAGTTCCTATATTGCAGGCCTCTCCGGCGGCTTATTGATCGGCATAGCCGCGGCAATGTTTGTGTTATTGAATGGCCGAATCGCTGGCATTAGCGGAATCTTGGCCGGTCTGATTGATGCCGACAAGGGCGATAAAATCTGGCGCGTGCTGTTTCTGCTCGGCTTGATGATTTCACCTTTTGTTTATCAAATTGCCTTCGACCTGCCGGCTGTGACTATCGATGCGGGAACCGGGCAATTGATCATTGCTGGTCTGCTGGTGGGCCTGGGTACCAGCTATGCGTCAGGATGCACCAGCGGCCATGGCGTCTGCGGCATTTCCCGCGGATCAATGCGATCCATTGCCGCTACACTGTGCTTCATGCTGGCGGGCTTTATCACCGTTTATCTGACTCGCCATTTGTTGGGACTTTAACCATGTTGAATATTAACGCATTTATTGTTGGATTATTGTTCGGCTTGGGCCTCATCGTCTCCGGCATGACCAATCCGGCTAAGGTGATCGGCTTTCTGGACTTGGCCGGAAACTGGGACCGGTCTCTCGCATTCGTCATGGGAGGCGCTATCCTGATTGGAGCAGGAGCCTTTGCTATCGCTAAAAAACGTCAGCGCAGTTTGTTGGGCACGCCTATGCAACTGTCCTCAATAACCGGTCTTGATAAAGGTTTGATAATAGGCAGCCTGGTTTTTGGAATCGGTTGGGGACTTTCAGGTTTTTGCCCAGGACCGGCTGTTGTAAGTGCTGCCGCAGGACAACCCAAAGCATGGATATTTTTTGTGTCGATGATGGCTGGGATGACTATATACAACATGATCGAGCGGCGCGGGAAATGACGGCGATTGTAATCAGCTACGAACAAACTTTTACAAATGAACACATGGGATCAAATCATGACCTTTAAAAAAAACCTCCTAAGCTTGGCATTTATTCTTTTAAATCTTTTTAATATTCCGGCACAAGCCGCTCCGTCTGCGTTTATCTCGGGAAGTTATCAGCAAATACTAGCCGCCAATGCCGATCGGCCATTCATGTTGGTGGTCTGGTCTATAAACTGCTCCTCCTGCCTGAAAGATATGGAGCTGTTAAGTAACATCCATAAGAGCAGGCCTGAACTTAAAATGATCATGCTGGCCGCGGATGAGCCGTCCGCAACCGAACAAATCCAGCAAATCCTGGATAAAAACCAATTATCCGGCATTGAAAACTGGGCTTATGCCGATGACAACACCCAAAAACTGCAATTTGAAATCGATCCCAAATGGTATGGCGAATTACCAAGAACCTATTTCTTCGATAAGGCGCATCAACGCACCGGAGTCAGCGGCGTATTGTCAAAAGACGATTACGATGCGATGTTTGCCAAAATCCTGAACTAATTCATTATCTATTACTTCACCACGAAGACACGAAGGGCACGAAGTTTTTTTCACGTCCTGGGGTCACCGCTCTCAGATGGATAATGTGCGGCAGAACAAATACGGGAGCAAAATACCTTCCTATGCATTTGTTTTATTAGCGGAGTTACATTTTTAACCCCCAGACAATAAAGTTACGTTAAAATGGCCGGTATGTGTAGAAACTACAGGTCATTTTTTATGTTTAAAAAAATATTCCCCGCTTTGGTCACAGCTTGCCTATTAAGTGCCTGCATCACTAGCCCTACAGGTAGAAGCCAACTTGTTTTCATGCCTGATACTCAAATCGATCAGATGGGCTTACAGGCTTTTGACGACTTAAAAAAACAAAAACCTATCAGCACCAACAGCAAATACAATCAAACTGCAAGCTGCATTGCCGGGGCAATCACCCAGCAAACAGGCGGCAACTGGGAAGTTGTGGTCTTTGAAGATGCCACGCCTAACGCTTTTGCCTTGCCTGGCAATAAAATCGGCGTGCATACCGGAATGCTCGCATTGGTCGACAATCAGGATCAATTGGCTGCGGTCATCGGACATGAAGTCGGGCACGTACTCGCCAAGCACAGCAATGAGCGGGCATCGCAAGAATTCGCGGTCAATCAGAGCATGAGCATCATCCAAGCGGTCAGCGCGCCGCAAACCGCGCTTGGACAAACAGCGCTAGGCATGCTCGGCGTCGGTGCGCAGTACGGCATATTGATGCCTTACAGCCGTACCCATGAAAGCGAAGCCGACACGATCGGCGTGGATTTAATGGCGAAAGCCGGCTTTGACCCACAACAAAGCGTTACTCTGTGGCAAAAAATGGAACGGGCTTCGCAAGGTCAGCAGCCGATAGAATTCATGTCGACTCACCCTTCGAATGCCACACGTATTCAACAATTGGAACAACACATGCCGCAAGCACTGGCTTTATTCCAACAAGCCCAATCTGCGGGTAAACAACCGCATTGCAACTAATCGATGACCCCTAATTTAAAACACTTACATCCCTACCCGTTTGAGAAACTGGCGCAGCTTAAGCAAGGCATCGTTCCGCCCGCAAACCAGCCGCATATCGCCCTGTCTATGGGCGAGCCGACGCATGCCACGCCGCATTTGATTCAGGAAGCACTGTTAACTCATTTGCATGGCTTGGCTAACTATCCAACCACTAAAGGCATACCGGAACTTCGGCAAGCGATAGCCGGATGGATCAACCGACGTTTTCAGATTCCGGCTGATGCGGTTAATGCTGAAACCCAGGTTTTACCGGTCAACGGTACGCGCGAGGCGTTGTTTTCGTTTGCCCAATGTATCATTGACCCGACCAAGGCCGCGCCTGCTCCCGACAGGCTTGCGGCATACACACCATCCCTGGCGATACCCACGCCTGTCGTGATCATGCCGAATCCGTTTTATCAGATTTATGAAGGCGCGGCTTTGCTGGCAGGGGCTGAACCCTATTTTCTGAACACATTGGAAGATTCCGGCTACTTGCCGGATTTTGACGCGGTGCCGGATGAGATATGGCAACGCTGCCAGTTGATTTACATTTGCTCGCCCGGCAACCCGACCGGCTCGGTGATCGATCAAGCGAGCCATGAAAAACTGCTCAATCTGGCCGAAAAATATGATTTTGTGATTGCCTCCGACGAGTGCTACACCGAAATCTACGACGACGAAAGCAACCCGCCGCCGGGCTTGCTGCAAACGGCTTATAACATGGGCAACACGGCTTTCAAACGCTGCGTTATTTTTCACAGCTTATCCAAGCGCTCCAACGCGCCGGGTTTGCGCTCGGGTTTTGTTGCAGGCGACGCCGAAATTTTGAAACATTACTTTCAATACCGGACTTATCACGGCTGCGCTATGCCTTTACCTACCCAGCATGCCAGCATTCAGGCTTGGCAGGATGAGCATCACGTTGTCGAAAACCGTCGTTTATACCGTGAAAAGTTCGCGGCGTTCATCGATATTCTTGGCGATGTTTGCACTGTTATCAAGCCTCCAGCCAGTTTTTACGTCTGGTTGAAAACGCCGATTTCAGACACCGACTTCGCCCGGCAGCTGTTTGCCGAGCAAAACATCACCGTGTTGCCCGGCAGTTATCTGTCCCGCGATTTTGGCGACATCAATCCCGGCCTTAACCATGTCAGGATTGCGCTGGTCGCGCCATTGGATGAATGCATAGAAGCCGCGCAACGTATAAAAAATTTCCTTAACTCTTTATAAAAAGAAACCATGTCACAATTAGAAAAAATCATTAACGACGCCTTTGAAAACCGTGCCGACATCTCACCAGCCAGCGTTTCCGCTGAAGTGCGTTCAGCTGTTGAAGAAGCGATCAATTTATTGGACAGCGGCAAAGCCCGTGTCGCTGAAAAAACCAGCGGCGAATGGGTCGTTAACCAATGGTTGAAAAAAGCCGTATTATTGTCGTTCAGAATCAACGAAAACCGCGTCATGGAAGGCGGCAACACCCGTTATTACGATAAGGTTGAAGCGAAATTCAGCACCTATTCGCCCGACGATTTCGCCCAATCCGGCGTGCGCGTTGTGCCTAATGCCGTTGTCCGTCACGGTGCTTACGTTGCACCCGGCGCTATCCTGATGCCTTCATTCGTCAATATCGGCGGCTATGTCGACAGCGGCACAATGGTTGATACCTGGGCCAGCGTCGGCTCTTGCGCGCAAATCGGCAAGAACGTGCATCTTTCCGGTGGCGTCGGCATCGGCGGTGTTTTGGAACCTTTGCAAGCAGGCCCAACGATTATTGAAGACAACTGCTTTATCGGCGCACGTTCGGAAATCGTCGAAGGCGTTGTCGTTGAAGAAGGCTCGGTTATTTCAATGGGCGTTTACATCGGCCAAAGCACCAAAATCTACAACCGCATGACCGGCGAAATTAGCTACGGCCGCATTCCGGCAGGTTCGGTTGTTGTTGCCGGCAACCTGCCTTCAGCAGACGGCAAGTACAGCCTGTACTGTGCGGTTATCATCAAACAGGTTGATGAAAAAACCCGTAGCAAAACAGGTATTAACGAGTTGTTGAGAGATTAATTATTGCAGGGTGCAAAAGCCTCGCTGATGCACCCTTCTCCCACTTCTCTCGAGGATGACGCAAGTATCATCCCAACAGTAACCCAATCAATGACAAACAATGATTAACAATGATGTATTACGCCGAGTACGCTACGCTTTAGAGCTTAAAGATCCGACCATGATCGAAATCTTTGCATTAAGCGGCGTAGAAATGAGCCGGGACGAGTTGCTCAAGCTGCTGAAAAAAGATAATGAAGCCGATTTCGTCGCGCTTAACAATAAGCTGCTGGAACAGTTTTTAGACGGCCTGATTATCTATAGAAGAGGCCGGCAGGAGAATTCGCCCGCACAGGAAAAAAAGCCGGAGCCGTTAACCAATAACACCATACTCAAAAAATTGAGAATTGCGCTGGAATTTAAAGAAGAAGACATGCTTAATACCTTGAAACTGGCTGATTTTGAATTATCCAAAGGCGAACTCAGCTCTTTTTTCAGGCAAAAAGGCCATAAGCATCACCGCGAATGTGGGGACCAGATTTTAAGAAACTTTTTACAAGGTCTTACCATTCGTTTTAGAGAACAGGACTGATAGCAGTTCTTTTATATTCTTCCAACAACTTAACGAGGCCAATACCATGAGCGACACTATATCAAACAATGCAATCATTTATGCCACGCTCGCTTTAAACAGCGAAGTCGCCCTGCAACACGAATACTTGGATTCCCCCGACGTTCCCGATGATGAGCGTGAAAACGAAGAAGAAATCCTGGCCGACCTGGAACAAGCTTTTATGGAGTTCGTCGATCTTTATAAAAACCGCTGCAAAACAGATAAACAATTACCCAGCATTGACGAACTGCTGAACAGCCAATTGTAAAATCACTATAGAGCCAACGATGCCGATCGTCAGAATACTGGCTATTTCAGGTAGCCTTCGCGCCGCATCGTTGAACTCTGCACTGCTGAGAGCGGTTGCTTGCCTGACTCCTTCCGATATTCGCGTCGAGCTGTTTACCGGGTTGGGTAATCTGCCTCTGTTCAACCCCGACCTTGAAATAACCGATTCACCCGCAGTTGCTGATTTTCACGCTCGTCTTGTTGAATCCGACGGCGTCATTATCGCCAGCCCGGAATACGCGCATGGAGTAACAGGCGTTATGAAAAACGCCCTGGACTGGATGGTCGGCAGTGAAGCTTTTGTAAACAAGCCGGTTGCATTGCTCAATGCGTCACCACGAGCCACTATTGCTCAAGCGTCTCTGAAAGAAACGCTGACCGTTATGTCGGCTCAAGTTGTTGAAGCAGCCTCAATCACTTTACCGATTATCGGCTCCAACCTTGATGAACTTGGGATTGTTAACCACCCTTCCATTTCAACATCCATTCGCGAGGCGTTATGCGCCTTTTATACGGAGATTGTAAATTTGCAAAGTTCAAAAACCCATACGCTTTACGGTATAAAAAACTGCGATACCGTCAAAAAAGCGCGCAACTGGCTGGATCAAAACGGCGTAACCTATCAATTCCATGATTTTCGTACCGACGGCTTGACGCCTGAACTATTACAGCATTTCGTCGATCACTTGGACTGGAGCAAACTGCTCAACCGCAGCAGCACAAGCTGGCGGCAACTCAGTGCCGAGCAGCAAAGCGACCTGACTCAGGAAAAAGCCCTGCAACTGATGCTGACCACCCCTACCCTGATTAAACGCCCGGTTTTAGACACCGGTGACAAGCTGATTCTTGGCTTTAATGCTAAGGATGGTGGATATACCGCCGATTTGTCCGAACAGGCGTGACACAACCTGCGCCACTGCCATTGAAATAGTTACAGTTGAATGCCGTGGGCGCGAATTTATTCGCGCAACAGAAACTAAAAAGCGCGAATAAATCCGCGCCCACGGCAAGCTTCAAGAAATAAATCATAAACACGGAACGCAACGCGTCAACCATGACATTCTCATACGATATGAGGGAACGAGAACATTATTATGAGCGATACACTAGAACTGCTAAAAGACCTTATCAGCCGCGAATCGGTAACCCCAAAAGACGCCGGCTGCCAGGATGTGCTGGCCGCACGTTTAACCAAACTGGGCTTCAAAGAAGAACGCCTGGACTTTGACGACACCCAAAATATCTGGCTGAGACGCGGCGATCAAAAGCCGCTGCTGACCTTCCTCGGCCACACCGATGTCGTGCCTACCGGCCCGTTGGAGGCCTGGGTTTCACCGCCATTTGAACCGACCATTCGTGACGGCAAGCTTTACGGCCGCGGCGCCGCCGATATGAAAGGCGGCATCGCCTGTTTTATTACCGCCGTCGAGCGCTTTATTGCCAGGCATCCGGACCATCAAGGCTCTATCGCGGTGCTGATGACCAGCGACGAAGAAGGCATCGCCACCAACGGAGTAGTTAAAGTCGTTGAAGTGCTGGAGCAGCGCAACGAGAAAATAGACTGGTGCCTGGTCGGCGAGCCGTCCAGCGATAAAAAAATCGGCGACGTGATTCGCGTCGGCCGTCGCGGCTCTTTATGCGCTAAACTGACCATTGCAGGCATACAAGGCCACGTCGCTTATCCCGAACTTGCCGACAACCCGATACACAGTTTTGCCCCGGCGTTAAAAGACCTGACCGAAGAAGTCTGGGATCACGGCAATGAGTTTTTCCCGCCGACCAGTTTGCAGGTCTCCAATATCAATGCCGGAACCGGTGCGGAAAACATCATCCCCGGCAGCGTAAACGTACAGTTCAACCTGCGTTTTTGCACCGAACTGAACGAAGAAACTATCAAGCTACGCACCCACGCAATACTGGACAAATACGATTTTAAATACGAACTGGAATGGCGCTTGTCCGGCAATCCTTTCTTAACCCAACCTGGCGCATTAATCGATGCAGCCCATGCCGCAATCAAAACCGTAACCGGCGTTGAAACTTTGGACGACACCGGCGGCGGTACCTCGGACGGACGCTTTATCGCGCCAACCGGTGCACAGGTCATCGAACTCGGCCCGTTAAATGAAAGCATTCATAAAATCAACGAACATATCGGCGTTGATGACCTTAAGACTTTGTCCGATATTTATGAACAGTTGTTGGTTAATTTGCTGGTGTAGGTTGAGTTACGACTGCATGGATGCAGAGCAATTGCCGAGGCGCTAGCCGCCGCCCAACACTGCACTCGAAAAATATTGGGTTACACTACGCTAACCCAACATATGACCTTACCTGCAGCCCCGAATTTGTAAACAGGAACCTTACCATGCTTGAGCATTTACGCTTATTGAGTCGTTACAACCAATGGATGAACGACAAGCTCTACAACACCGTAGCCCAATTGCCTGCCGATGCGCTTGCCAGGGATCGCGGTGCGTTTTTCGGCTCGGTGCTGGGTACCTTGAACCATATCATGGTGGCCGATATTATCTGGCTGCAACGCTTTTCCGAGCACCCTTCTCAACATCCGGCGCTGGATGAGGTTCGTTCAATGCAAAAACCGCTGGCTCTGACGCAAACCCTGCTTGATGACTTTACCGTATTAAGCGAGGAACGTCGAAAATTGGACATCACGATAATAAACTGGTGCGAACAACTCGACGCATCCGATCTGAACCATAAACTCGCATATCGCAATATGAAAGGCGAAGCAGCGGTAAAAAAATTCGCCAGCCTGATGCTGCATTTCTTTAATCACCAGACCCATCACCGGGGTCAAGCGACGACTTTGCTGTCGCAACAAGGATTAGACGTTGGCGTCACCGATTTGGTGGCGCTGATAACGTCGGAGTGACTGGTAACGGTTTACTAAGAATCTGTATTCTCTTGATTACTGTATTTGCGGGTTAATACGGTAATGCCTATAGCCGTCAACACCGCCACGGATATGACAAAAAACAAATACTTACCCCATGGGGTTTTCGCTTCTTCAGCGCCCACGACAAACGGTAAATGCGTATCCAATTTCTCTCCGTCATGACCGATAGTCACATGCGCAAGATAATCCCCGGCACCGTATTTGGAAAAATCGATATCCGCTTTAATTGTTCCTGTTTTAGTTTTTTGCGGCTCCAGATAAAAAATGCGCGTCCCTTCGGGCTCTTTAGTTACTTCAAACTCTACTGAGACATCCCTGAGTTTTTTGCCCTCATAATCGAAAACCAGGTTGGTCAAACCCACATTCCGGATAAAGCGGCAATAGCCCTCGCTTTGGGTAAATGTCGGCGTATAAGCGGTAAAGTGGATTTTTCCGGTACCAACCCTGATGCGGCAAACATCGACCTCATCAAGCGCTCCTCTGTGGCTGTAACTTGGTGCGGAAAACAACAGCGTTAAAAATAACGCCGATAAAACGGTCCAAAACCGGGATATTTTAGTTGTTGAACGTTTATTGTTGTTGTGAATCTTATCGGGTAAAGCTGATAGAAATTGTGTCTGCATTTCTAAATATCTCTCTTTTAACCGGCCGGAAGATAGCGTAAAAAAACGCTGTGAATAAAGGCGAAATAAGCGAAAAGGTCACATTAAACGTTATAAAGGGTTTATCGTCAAATCGTAGTAAACTTAGCCAGCGGAAAGAATATACTCATTCCCACGCGCTGCTTCTTAAGCGGATTTTGCTAGGAAATGGCAAGACACTCTCTACATTCATGCTTCTTTTTATGCTCAACCCAATTCAAAGGTGGTAACACCAAAAAGCCTGTTTAGCGGCAAATCAGGAAAGGCGCCTGTATACATTCTTGCTGTTTCAAAAACCAAATGCATATTATGCTTTTTAGCCAAGGCAACCGCATCCTGATTCAATTCAGAAACATCCAAATATATTGGTTTTTCCGGCTCAACCCTGGATTTTAAAACACTAAAAAGAGCTTCCGCCAACTCCGGGCTGTCCGCAAAAAGCGGTCCGATTTTATATCCCGACCGACAAGGTCTAACCACTCCATAGCCTGAAAGCTTACCTTTTTGCATGATACCCAATGCAATGCTCTTGGGTTGATTTAGCCATGGTTTAAGAAATTGAGCTCTTTGATCAGGAAAAAATGGCTGATCATAAGCTTTGACAGTGTCAAAAGACAGGTGTGACAAATCAATAATTTCCGGATTTACAGTTTGGCCGCCCCCGCTCAGCCCTTCGTAGCGCATGTTTCGATACGCGAGTTCAAAACCTGATTTTTTATAATTGTCCAATTGCGCAACAACGCCATCAAGCCCAACATTTCGTCCTGATAGCCGTTCAAGACCGGCATTCCATATTTGAATGCCATAGCCTTGTCCGCGATACTCAGGCTTAACAATATAAAACCCCACAAAGCCGAATGTCTGACCGTATTTCACTGAGGAAATAGTTGCAATCGGTTCATTATTGAGTTCCCCCACAAGAAAGCCTTCCGGGTCTGTTGCATAAAAGCAGTCGGCATCATACAAGCCCGGATTCCATCCTTCGGTTGCCGCCCAATCAATAGCCATATTGATTTCGTCACGGGACATTGTTCTGATTTTGTAATTGGGTGATGTCATAAAATGGCCTCATGCTTTACGATCAAATAGTGACTCACTTGGAGCGGTCCAGTCGAAGGCCCAATCAAGAACAGCTATGCCGCCTTGCACAAAAGGATGGCGATATTCGCCGTAGCCGGCATGAGCGCCTGTTCTGCATTGGCTTCCATCTCGACACAAAAACTGGTTTCATCTACCGCTTCCAGACCTTCGAAAACGCTGGGCGTCATCCATTTTTCAAGTACCAGCCATACGCCCAGATTAACGCCACGTAGTTTTTTGCCGCATTTATTAGCAAAGTCATGCTTTAATTTTATCCTTGTTAAGCAGGCTGGGACAATTACAGTACAATCCGCCGCTGATGAAAGCCCTCAGCCATAGGTTCGTTGGTAATCGTCAGTATCGCCGCATCAGGAAGTTTTTGGGCGATCAATCGCAGCATTTTCATTTCGCATGAAGAATCAAGCGAGTCCATCGACTCTTGCAACAAGATCCACTTGGGTTGCTGTAACAACAATCGAACTACACCCAGGCGCTGTTGTTGCTCACGGGAAAGCGCTCCCGCCCAATTATCTATATGATCGAGTTGCTCCTGCAATTCTTCCAAATCTACCAGCTTAAGCGCCTCCGCAAGTGCAGAATCGGTATATTCTCCATGGGTTGACGGATAACAGATTGCCGCTTTCAAGGTTCCAGTCGGCAAATAAGGTCGTGGCGGCATAAAAAATACAGGATCTTGCGGTAACTCAATAACACCTTCTCCCCAAGGCCAGAGACCGACTATCGCCTTAAACAACTTGGAGCCGGTAAAGGCATTGCCGGTAATCAGTACGCGCTCTCCCGGCTTAATTTCGGCATTAATCGAGTGCACGCACACCACGCCGTCCAGCCTGATAATACACAGATCGGAAAAACGTAAAACAGCCTGTTCTGTTTTTTTCAGATGAATTCGATGCGGATCATGAAGGGCGATTTCCTGTTCCAGTCGCTCTAGTCCGTTAGACAAGCCCAATACCCGCTCGACTGAAGCCCTCCATTCTGCGACTCTGGCCATATTATCAACCGGCCAGGACAATGCTCCAGCCATTTGCTGGAATGCCTGAGCTGATTGCATCAACGCGCCGAGCGGGATACTACCTAGAATATAGCGAGGCGCAGACACCAGAATGGGGAACGCCATCGACAACACCGAATAGCCGGAAGTCAGCATGAATAAATGCGACCAAGCAAGGGTTTGCCGTTGCCAGGCGTGGACAATATCTTTAAAAAGAATGACAAAACGACTCTGCTCATTGGCCTCACCATGAACCAGGGCAATCGCAAGGGAATTTTCTCTGGCAGTTACCAAGCCGAATCTGAAATTAGCTTCTACGGTTTGTCTGGCATCAGTGGCAAGCGTATAGGGCCGACCCAACCACCACCCCAAAGCGGAAGCACAAGCCGCATAGATAATAGCCAGCCAAACCAAATGCCCGTGAATCGGAATCTCAATAAACCACAAATTGAGGGTAACGGTGCCGGAAAGCGTCCAGAGAATTTTGGTAAAACTGATCAGCACCAGCGAGCAATAAATTAACGAGTGAGAAAGTTCGATAGCGGATTCAGTTGCAATACGGATATCTTCGGCGATTCGGCCATCAGGATTATCATGCGTTCCTTGAATATGGGTAACCAGGTAATGGCGGCCATCGGTCATCCATTTACTGATCAAATGGTGCGTTAACCAGCTCCGCCAGTCGAGTTGCAGGCGCCGCTTGACTTTAAAATGCGCGGTGGTGACCGCTATATTGGCTGCAAAAATCAGTACGATAAGGCCGATCTGTGTAAATAACCCACTCATTGAGCGTTGTTCAAGCGCATTAAAAAGATCGGCACTCCATACCGTGATAACGACAGCAATGCCGATCTGCATCACGGTGAGCATAAATAGAGCCAATGCCAGACTGCGAATAGCGGATTTATTTTCAGAATGCCAAAAAGGCCCCGCTAACCGAATGAATTGAATGAAAAACCCGTTTGAAAATTGCAAAGGAAAACTCCGCGTTAGGCTGGAATTAATAACACATCAAGACGCGGCTTTTTATTTTTATAGTATGCCTCGTCTCTACCAGCCGACAATTCTAGTGGAATTTTTCCGGTTTTCACAATTTTGTAACTTAATTAATGTCCGCGGTAATTCATAACCCGTGAAGATATGATGAATACAAAGCTTTTAGCCTGGCTTTTTTCATGGTTTGACTCTTTAAATTAGCGCTTAGGAGCGTCGGTTGTTAAACCGATCAGATTCATGTAATACGACGCCCTATTCAGTTGCACTCCATGCAGACCATTTACTATTAATAAAATACCGCACCACTGTTTTTAGCATTAACAAAGTCAATATAATCCTGCTTTACCTGTGCGGTATAACTCAAGGCATAGCTCAGCGTTTCCGCTTTTAAGCCGGACACGTCACCATTGATAACATCGGTGATTTCTTTGTCCATACTGTACGGAATCAATACGGCGTCATAATCCTTATCGGCCAAAGCGTGGTTTTTTGCCACAATCTTACCCATGTAAACTACTGCATCATTGAACTTGGTATAGCCGGTCAACAGCGTGTAGTCAAAATCCTCCTGATAAGGTGAACGCTCATGCAAGAAAAACGATAAGCCATTCAAAGGCGTATAACCGACTAAAACATCAGTATTATTCAGCATAGCTTTCATGCTTTTAGTAACGCGCGAACTATTATCATAATCATAAGTCCAGGCCGGCATGTTGCCCGGCACGGCGATAGCAACCGCACTATCGGTTTCTTGTTTCATTTCCAGAATAACATCGTCATTGATATCTGTTGACGGGCCATCAATCAACAGATAATAACGATAACGACCTAGACTGCCGGTGCCGGAGCCTAAGCGCAATGCGGCATCTTTCAGTACATAATAACCGTTACTTTTACGTTTGGATGAAGCGATGGAATTGATATAACCGGGCATTGCGGCATTAATGGCTGTCAAGGTAGTGCTATTTACAGGTTGCAAAGAACCGCTGATCGCCGAAAAATAGCGTTGATTACCACTGACCACCGTGTATTTGGATAGCAGGCTGGAGCGCGTTTTATCGTCAGCGGCCTGAATAGTATCTTTAACAACACCGTTAGTATTGCTGGTAGTCAAACGATAGCTTAGTTCGTTATCATTTCCTTTAAACGCAGCAATCTGACTTGCATAGCTATCGATAAAGTTTTTTACCAACGATTGGCGATCCGTGCTGCTGATACCGTTTTCCTCGGCAGCTAACAGAATGGCAACCGCCATACGGCGCAAATCCCAAGTATAAGATCCCCAGTAACCTTCATCGAAGTCGTTGGTATCAAATACCGCATTATCATTGGCATCGCGTAAGCCGCCCATGTTTTGCATGTGCATATCGCCCTCTAGCCAGACACTGTTGGTAACGGCATTGGTATACCAGGAAACGGGCCATACCGCCGTATTCTTGACATCTTGGTAAAACAGATGCGCCGTACCCCGGTAAAAATAAAAAGCGCTGGTGGCCATTTTGGTCATTTTAGTGGCCAATTCACCGGGAAGATTTGCCGCAAAGGGGTGATTGTAATTATAAATTTGTTGAACCAGCCAAGATTGACGGCTGGTCGCCGCTTCAGCCGAAGTAGTTGTCATAGTTACTGAAAAAGCTGACAGGACAAGACCTGTAGCGAATATTGTGCGTAATTTCATGGGAATATCCTTTCGCAATTGTATGACTGTCAAAATTGTACATCACGCAGGATTATAGTCAGGCTGTATGATTATATGATGACAGTGCAAACACGGCACAGACTAACTGACACATCTTTTTCATACTGTTGCAATTTTTAGCCACGCTTGCCATACGGCCAGCAGGACGGCCAGAATCACCGGCCCCAAAAAAAGCCCGACAGCGCCGAAAGCTGAAAGTCCGCCAAGAACGCCGAATAATACCACTAAAAAAGGTATCTGCCCTGCCCCGCTTATAACCAACGGCCTGATCACATTATCTACCGTACTCACTACCAAAAAACCCCAGAGCAAAAGCCCTATGCCTTGCCAATGCTGATTTGTCAGTATCAGCATGATACCTAAAGGCATCCATACCAATGTTGCCCCCATCGGAACCAGCGCTAACAGCGCTGTCACCGCACCGAACAGCACGGGCGCTTTGATACCGGCAACGTAGTAACCCAATCCGGCCAGCATGCCCTGCCCCAATGCGGCGAGCACCAGACCGTAGACCACGGCCCGGGTAGTGTTTCCGGCCGCTTGCAGATAGATATGTTGATATTTGCCCAAAAATCGCACCAAACCTTGATGCAGCTGCCTCACCGCCTTGTCACCGTCGCGCAAACAAAAAAACACCGTAACCAGGATAACGCCCAACTTCATAATGTAGCGGCCGATACCGCCGAGGAACTTGGCAAACTCACCTGACCATTGCTGCGCCCAGCCCGCAAACTGCGACATCACTGCCGCTTGGTCACCCGATAACCTGTTCAGCCATTGCTGCGCCGTATCGCCCAACCAGGGAATGCGATTGATAAAATCCGGCAAACGATAAGGATCCTGACCAAAGCCGCTCACTAGCGTTTGATAAGCGATTCTCAGCTCATCTTGCAACATCGCAACCAGCCAGAAGACTATCAGGAAGATCATCACTGCAATAATCGCTGTCATTACCGCTGCGCTGAGCGTTGCATTACCTTTGAGTTGCTGCCTTAAGTAACGGTAAGGCGGCCATACTACATAGGCGATAATCAGCGCCCAGGTCAAGGTAAGCAAAAACTCACGCAGTACCATAAAGCCGAGCAATAAAAGACCGACCAATAAAATACCGGGAATAAGCTGTCGTATTTCTGTATTACCTAGATAATTATTCATGTCTGCGACTCAAAAAATAAAAGTAATGATCAACACGATATTTAACCAACATTGTATGCCGTAGTCGTTTAATTATCAGCAATATACGTAATAAGTTTTATCCTGATAGATTGTAATTATTCAGTTCTGTCATTATGGACCGTCTGCTATATAATGAAATGGTTGCATTATCGGCAACAGAACATATCAACCTACATCGCTACACCTTCATAGGTCGGCAACTTATGCTGGAAATACGCAACACCTTGTGGCACCGACCGTAATTAGGATTATTGTGCACATTCAATTTAAGATTTCCGCTAATTATCGGATGACGTAATGAATCTCGACTCTCGCACGATGTTGGTGATGATGTCCGCGCTGATCCTGCTGTTTTCCGGTCTGTTGACATTAGCTGGACTGCATGCCGGCAATACCCGCGGAGTTCAGCATTGGGCAATAGGCGGTTTATGCATAGGTCTGGGTTTGGGCTTTTCCTATTTTCAACAGGAATTACCCGGTAGTACTTGGGTTCTAGTAATCGGCTCTACGTTGGCAGCAGCAGGGATGGGCTTGCAATTCAACGGCATTCAAGCTTTCAAGACCGGACTCTGCAACAGGTACATTCCATGGTCGTTGGCCGGACTGGTGTTTATTCAAAGCGTTTGGTTCGTCGCCCTTCATCCTGATATTCATGCTCGAGTCGTCTCCAATTCGTTCGTGTTCGCCTTATGCAATGCAGCCTGCGCCCGTGCCTTGTTCATCCGCATAGAGCAACCGTTACGTACCGCGTATTGGTTTACCGGTGCATCATTCGCGGTGGTTGCGGTGACGCTACTGTTAAGAGGGATAATCGTTTATCTCGCTCCGGCCAATAGCTATGGTCTTTATCTGCAGATTCCCATCAATCCGGCAAGTTTTTTTATTGGCAGCATGGCGCAAATGTGTCTGGCCTTCGGCTTCGTGCTGATGCTGAATTACCGGCTTTCTGCGGATCTGCAAAAATTAGCATTAAGTGATGCGCTGACCGGAGCACTGAATCGACGAAGCCTGGAACAGGAAGCGGCCCGCTTGTCCGCACGATGTACCCGTACCGGAGATGCGCTGGCAATCATGATGATTGATGTCGACCACTTCAAATCTATCAATGACCGTTACGGTCACCCGGTGGGAGACGAGGTATTGAGGCGTCTGGCTACAGTGGCGCAAAAAACCATTCGTATCGATGACTACTTTGCCCGCTACGGAGGTGAGGAATTCTGTATTTTGCTGCCGTCCACCATCGAAAAGGATGCCTGGATACTGGCTGATCGCTTACGTCAAAGCTATGCTGCGCTGGTAATGGAATTCGGCGGGGAAACCCTGCATAGCACCATCAGCATCGGGGTGTCTGATTCAATATATGCCGGAGTGGAATTCGACTCGCTAGTAGCCGCCGCCGACCTGGCAATGTACCGTGCCAAGCAGGAAGGCCGCAACCGGGTAGTCATGCATTCATCTTGCTTAAATCAGGTTAATGTCTAGCTTTCCAATAAGCAGGCTTTTTGTATTAGTTTTTGTTCCGCTAATAATCGCAACTAACGGCATGAGCATTTTTCAACAAAACCGGATTCCAATGCTCAATCGCCCAGCCAAGTAACTCTGTTACCGGGGCTTGTTGTAGTTCAATCGGTGGATTTTGTTTTAATAAAACCAGCAACTCAAAAATAACGCGATCAGGCGAAGTTAAGTCAACCGCCATTGCCTGTGTCTGTTTGCTGAGCTTATAGCCTTGTTCGTCAATAATAACAGGAACATGCATATAGCCCGGTGTAGGAAATCCCAGCAGTTGTTGCAGGTAAATTTGTTTAGGTGTTTCATCCAGCAAATCAAAGCCGCGGACGATATGATTGACGCGCTGCAAGTCATCATCAATCACCACCGCAAATTGATAGGCAATAATCCCGTCTTTGCGCTTTACGATAAAATCGCCATCTTGCTCGGCAAGATTATGGGAAATACGGCCTTGCAGTTCATCCTGAAATGTAATGATGCAATTATCGGCTTTAATGCGCAGTGCATGAGGGTCATGTCTGGGCAACTGCTCCCTGAGTTGCTCTACCTCCTGCATCCCTACAGTTGTACCGATTGCGGCGCTTCCGTCATTTCTGGCAGCCGCAGGAAGGGTTTGTCGGTCTCTACAAATACCGGGGTAGATACCGGACTGCGATTGCCCTCTATTGCTAGCTGCCAGCGTTTTTCTGCTGCATGTGCAAGCATAGATCAGTTTATTATTTTGCAAGCCGTTGATAATATCGTTATAAATATCGATATGTCTGCTTTGATAATAAACCTCACCGTCCCAAAACAGGCCGAAAGACTCCAGGGTTTTTAATATCCCATCGGCAGAGCCTTTTACGTTTCTGGGGATATCGAGATCGTCAATGCGTAACAGCCACAAACCTTGCTGTGAGCGAGCGTGAAGAAAACCGGCAAGAGCCGTATAAAGCGAACCGAGGTGTAAGGGGCCGGTAGGCGAAGGTGCAAACCGGCCAATGGGGGGGTATTTATCCAGAATTAACCCATTTGTTTTTCACGAATTTCATCGAGCGTCTTGCAGTCGATGCACAAGCTGGCAGTGGGTCTGGCTTCCAATCGACGTATGCCGATTTCAATGCCGCAAGACTCACAATAGCCATAATCCCCTGATTCAATTTCTTTAAGGGATTCATCAATTTTCTTAATCAGCCGCCGCTCACGATCACGAGTTCTTAACTCCAGACTGAATTCTGACTCTTGAGATGCTCGGTCATTAGGATCAGGAAAATTAGATGCATCATCCTGCATATGGTGCACGGTGCGATCTACTTCATGCATTAATTCGCCTTTCCAGTTTTTAAGAATAGTCTCAAAATGCTCTAATTGAGCACTATTCATATATTCTTCGCCCTCTTTTTCTTGATAAGGCTTAAAACTGAAAGGTGATGCGCCAGTTTTAGAATTTTCGGTCATCCATTAACTCCTAAGACAAGATTAAATAAAACCGCGCATTTTTAGCAGAATAGCAACCGGATAGCAAGGTTTATTGGTATGATTCTGCTCTTTTGTGATTAGTGTCAATTTTATGAGCGTACGACTGGCAAAACGGACTCAGGGAATTTCACCCTTTTATGTGATGGAGCTACTGCGACGCGCAAAACAATTGGAGATGCAGGGTAATGATGTCATTCACATGGAAATCGGCGAACCTGACTTTGCTACACCGCAGACCATTGTTGAAGCGGGCATCAGACAGCTTGAAACCGGTGAAGTGAAATATACCCCGGCAGCCGGATTACCGGAGCTGCGAGAAAAAATAGCGGAGTTTTATCAACAGCGTTACGCGGTGACGGTAGACAAAAAACGTATTTTTGTCACGCCGGGAGCTTCCGGGGCGTTTTTATTGGCGCTTGGCGTCAGCCTTAACCCAGCCGAAGAACTGCTGATGGCGGACCCCTGTTATCCGTGTAACAGCAATTTTGTTAAATTGTTTGACGGTAAAGCCAGAACCGTTCCGGTCGATGCCACAAGCCGCTATCAGCTGACAGCGGCGCATATCAGACAACATTGGACCCAAGCCACTAAAGGCGCGTTGATTGCATCGCCGTCAAATCCTACCGGCACCATCATCGCTCCGGATCAATTAAATCAGGCCATTCACACCGTGAATGAATTAGGCGGCTGTTTTTATTCCGATGAGATTTATCATGGACTGGTTTACGATGAAAGCGCCTCGACCGCACTGGCTTTTAGCGACAATGTATTTGTTATCAACAGCTTTTCCAAATATTTCGGCATGACCGGCTGGCGCGTCGGCTGGGTGATAGTGCCTGAGGAATTTGTCGAGGCAACCGAAAGACTGGCGCAAAATATATTTATCGCCACCGCAACCCATTCGCAATATGCCGCATTAGCAGCATTTGATGAGAGTACGTTAGCCGAGCTTGAACATAGGCGTACTGAATTTGAAGCCAGACGTAATTTCCTTTATGACGCATTGTTGCGCCTGGGTTTTGAAATCCCCATTAAACCAGATGGCGCATTTTATATTTATGCCAACTGTTCCAAATTTACCGATGACAGCTATCAATTCGCCCTGGATTTATTAGAGGCTGAAGGCGTTGCGATAACACCGGGCAAGGATTTCGGCACCCATGAAGCTAATCACTATATCCGCTTTGCTTATACAACATCCATCGATAGAATGGCGGTCGCCATGCAACGTTTAGAAAAATTTATTAACAAAGGATAAGCCATGTCCATAAGACAAATATCAGCGACAGAATTAAAAGCCAGAATTCAAAATGAAGAACATCTATTTTTGCTGGATGTCAGGGAACCCAACGAGTTTCAATACGCCCGCATAGAAGACAGTGTTTTAATTCCGCTTAATCAGATTCCGGAAAGACTCAGTGAGCTGGACCCGCAACAAGAAATGGTAGTCATTTGCCATCATGGCGTGCGTAGCCGGCAAGCCTGTATGTATCTTGTTAATTCTGGATTTAAGAATGTTTTAAATTTAGAAGGCGGAATCGATGCATGGTCATCTAATTGCGATAATTCGGTGCCGCGATATTAAATAGCGGCTTTGTCAATTAACAAAAAACCGCATAAGCGCAAAAACCGCACTTTTTGTTTAATTCACAGTTGTTGCGATGAATTTAATCAAACTTCATCGCAACCAAAAATAAAGCAGTCCGACGATTACCTTGGATAACCGTATCATCAAATATTGAGCTACTGACGTAGCGCTGATCCGTGATATTTTCAACTTTTAAACGAAAGTCGATCTGATCAAATTGATAATGGGCAACAAGGTCTGGCCTCACATAGCCGGGCACTTCAAAACTATTCGCATCATCGCCAAATCGTCTGCCTACAAATACCAAACCACCTCCGATCTTAAACTGACCAGGCAAACCGACGATAGGTAATTGATAATACCCCCATAGAGTACCGCTATGCTTTGGGGTGCTACGAAATACATTACCTTGATAGACTGGATGCCGAATGAGCTCAGTATCCATCAAACTGTAGTTGGCGACTATTTGCAAACGCTCAGAAACTTGCCCGCTGACATCCAACTCAAAACCGCGACCGCGTACCGCTCCATTAGCAATCGAATAATCAGGGTCAAGCGGATCGCGAGCAGGAAGATTATTTTGAGTCAATTGGTATACGGCTGCAGACAGGTTCAAACGCTTATTGAGCCATGCCGATTTGACACCAAACTCATACATATCGCCTTGTTTGGCAGGTAAAAAATTGAGATTCCGGTCTGTTCCCGAGTTGGGTTGAAACGACTGACTATAACCAAAATATCCGGCAACATCATCAATTGGAGTAAACGACAGGCCAGTATTATAAGTAAATGCATTCTGGTCGGTTACAGGCACAAATAGATCATTTTGAAAGCTGTTACCATTAAACGAGCTATAACGCATGCCACTCGTTACATGCCAAAACCGGGTTATATCAATCTGGTCGTTTAAATAAAAGCCGTATTCTAACTGAGTTAAATCTTTATCTAACCGGGTCGTTGCCGGAATGGGATAATTGAAAACAGGATTATAAACATCGAGTGTATAGCCTCCAATACGACGATCGCTGTTCAGGCGATCGTCAGAAGCATTCCGCTCGACACCGCTAATCAAATGATGCTGGCTTCCCCATATTTCAAGCTGGCCATGAATTTCGGTGCGCAAACTATATTGATCGTAATGATCATGAATATTACGATAATAACCGCTAAGCGTCGTTGGCGTTTCAAAGGTAAAAAACCCGAACAATAAGTCTTCACGCTCAACATGAAAGTAATGGCTGGTAAAATGCAATGACCAGTTATCCGACAACGCTTGTTTTAGCGCGGCACTAAAACGCCAATAGTGCCTGTCTGAACGAGTGCGTGGATCGACATATGACCGGTCGTAAACCACATGATTCTGAGTAAAAACATTGTCGAACCGATAAGGTTGATTTTGATTACTGTACTCAAAACCAACATCCAGAGAACTGCCCGGCTGATAAATCCAGGTTAACGACGGCGCAACAGTTACCCGGTCATTAGTGATATTTTTACGGAAATCATCGGCCAACTGTCCGGCGGCAATAACACGATAAAGCACTGTCTTATCTTCATTCAATGGACCGGTGCTATCGGCGACCGCACGATTAAAATCATAACTGCCAGCCTCATAACTCACCGAATGTTTAAACTGCTCCAGCGGCTTTTTGCTGATGTAATTGACAGTGCCGCCCGGCGAACCGGAACCGTACAATACCGAAGAATGGCCTTTTAAAATCTCAATTTTCTCAACCAAAGCCATATCCCTGACTTGAAAATGCTGGTTATCCAGCACACCATCGAGATAAGCGCTACCGGCGGTGGTAAAACCACGTATCCGCAAATCGGTATTAAACCCGGAATCGGCAGAACTTGGTTGAACTCCACTGAAAAACATTGCAGTGTCTTCCAGCCGCAAAGCCATACTGTCTTGCAACAATGCTTGGTTAACCACGCCTACTGAAAATGGGGTTGCCAGTGTCGATGCTTGGGCTCGGGTAGCTGTATCGGCAGTCGCGTTGTAATACTCTGAAATACGTGGCGCTGTAACGACCAAAGAATCTAACGTCAGCGTGGATTCAGCCGCATAAACCGGACAGCTCAATAACGCGCACAGAAAAAATAAAAGTTGGAACATCAGAAAAATTATTAATGGATCAGTTTTCAAGCTCCAGCTTGAAAGTTTAAATGTGCTTTGTCGCAAGGCTGCAATTTCCTATTTCGCGAAACTATAAGCTTCGCCTTCAAAATTCCCCTTCTGGAAATTGGAGAACCAACAATAATTTACAAACTAACCACTCGCACCATACAAGACAGACCCTCGGTTTCTGGAAAACAAATTGCCTCATGTTCATCGGTCATTTTCCAATAAGAAAGTACTGAACACGGATAAGAAGGCGCCTTAAACTCCACACTTAAAATCACGGAATCGCCCGGCAACGTTTCGGGAATATCGATAACACGCCGACTGGGTATTAACCCGCGTCGGAGTTCAGGAGCAGAAATATGACCGGGAACAGAAGGAACATTCACCATCTGATCCATGCAAACCAATTTCCGCCCCACCCAATCGACATGACCGATATTCTGGATCTCCCACACCTTGGTAAACACCTGATCGGTCACCACCGTTGTGTTATCGGGAATCGTCACATCCTGTACAAAGCCGCTAGCGTCAAATTGATACTTCGCCCCAGTCGTGGAAAACTTAGACAACTCCAGTTGATGCATCAAATGCCGAAACAACACCATTGGATGCACCTGCAGAGCCTTTGCCAAAGCAATCAACGTTGAAATTTTTGCCTGTCCTGTCGTTCCATTCAACATGCTATACAAGCCTTGTCGGGATATACAAGTTTGTCTAGCCAGTTCGGACATGCTCAGGCCAAGTGCATCAGCACGTTGTTTAACATATTCAGAAAATTCGTAAAGAGACATGAAAAATAATTTAGGTTAATAACGCAGCACAAAAAATTCTATTTTAGATCAAAAACTTAGCATTAAAAATTAAAACCTACTCCAACAAAGAGATCCTCTAAAACCATCTCGCTATAAATGTCTTACATTCATTTAGGGAAGCGCTGATTAAATTACCCCGTGCATTCTAAGCCTGTCGAATTTCTTTTTAAGTTACTTGTTTAATTGGATTTATTCCGATCATGGTTCGACAAGCTCACCACGAACGGAATAAATCAGCGATTCCTTAGCGACTTAAAAAATAAGCTTTTACCTCACCGCCCTGCAATTCGATCTCAATTAACCAAGAGAAAATATAGAACAACCATGAACCTGTCAACCTAACTTGACAGATAAGCTGCCATAATAGCGCTCAATATTGAAACAATTGCTACTCGATTCGAACAACTAGTGTTCCCCAATAACATTAAAACTGAATCGAATTCACTAAAATGTAAGAAGTGGCGACATCAACTACTAAATTTTTTAACTCTATATTTCAAACAAAACTGCTCAAATACTCAGAGGCATTACCATGACGACTCAAACCAATACCTTCAGCTTCAACGCCGACAACCTTAACATGTGGAATTCGGATAAAAGCAGCTGGCTTTGGAAACTTGGCGATCCTTATTCGGTGAGCGGCAGCATAGACACAACCAGTTTCAGCGCCGATTACACACTCTCGGCGACCGCCACCATCGGTGCAAATTTAACCGCCACCGGCGGCTCGGTAGACTACGGTTGCGATATGACAGTCAACGCCTCCCTGCCTAGCGTGGTGCGTAGCGGCGAATGCTTCGTCATCGACACCTCTCAATGGACTGCCCATAGCCAGCTCAATACCGTCAGTCCCAACCTAAGCGCCGAGTTTTATGCCGCTTTCGGTGCCAACGCCAGCCTGAGCAATATACAAATCGGCCCCATGGGCGTTGCTTCCACCGATTTTTCCTACAGCCTTCCTACTCAAAAATATAACTTCCTGGACATTAGCTCGTCGTCTCCCGATACAACAACCAGCTATGGACCGTTCACTGTTTCCGGCCGTCTACCGGTCGTCAGCGCCTCCGGAACCGGCACCACATCCGTCACCGCGCAAGATCAATCCGACTCGCCAATATTATCCGCCTCCGCCGACCTGGACCGGCTTGTCGCCATGCTTGCCGCAAAGCAAAGCCTCGCGCCTCAAGCCAAAGCCGCCGGTCTGGCTTATTTACTCGGAGACACGAACGGCAATAAGGATATGCTGGAAAACACCCTGGGCAGCGAAGACGGTATACATCTAGATTACACCCTGTTTGATACGGAACTGACGGCGGCGCTGTACGCCATGCAGAAATTCACCTTCGACATCACCTCCGTCGGCGTTACCATGGTATCGAGCTATAACGGCGAAACCGTCACCGGCCAGCTCGGCGACGCCTTTATTTTCTCCACTCCCGCCACCGGCAATGGCGCCATCAACATCAATGCGAGCTATACCCTCAACGGCACGCTACGCAACGATACCGGCATCGTCGGCAACTGCACACTGGATTTAACCGCGCTGAACTTCGATTTAGCCGGGGCCGGCCCATTCAACACCACCATCCCCGGCTTTACTACATCATTTGGCGAAGACGCATACACTGATCTGTACTCACTGTACGACAACACGCAAACCTACAATGCCTTGGCTAACGCCACCGGCAGCTACATCGTCAACTATTCAACCACGGCCACCGCCGCCGGCGCCGGCACTTTAACCAGCCGGCCCAGCCAGGAACAAATCGAATTCAACGGCACCAGCGGCAACGATTATCTCTATGGCAATGCGTTGAACAATACGATCAATGGTTATAGCGGCAGTGATGTTATTTTTGCGGGAGATGGCAACGACACCATCACCGTGGTGGCGAACTGGAATGAAGGTAGCGGGGACACAATCAATGGCGGCGCAGGCACGGACAGCCTGACGGTGGATGCTTCAACTTATAACGATCCTTTTTACCATGCCAATGCAATTTACTGGAACGGAGTTGACGCGACCGGTAAGGAATTAACGGCTGTTAGTACTGGTAGCAGCTTGGCACAAATCCAGACTTTACTGAGTAATGCCGTAAAGCTTGGGCTAAGAGGGGTAGGGGCTGGCGTTACTTTCAGCGACATTGAGAACCTGAACATCATTGCATCGGCCGCCACTTCTCACGATAACAGCGTTTACAATTCTAATGATCTGCTGATTGTGCGCGGCACCGGAAGCTATAACGGCAGCATCGGTACAGACACCTTGTACGCCGACTGGAGCGCAGCCACTCAAGCGATCACCTGGAATAACACTGCCAACACCACCACGCAAACCGTCAATGGCTCCAGCATTACCGGCATCGAACGCTTGCTCATCCTATCCGGCAGCGGCAACGACAATTTCAGCAATACCGCCGTCAGCACTAACGACGAATTCATCACCGGCGCCGGTAACGACACCATTAACGCCGGCGCCGGCAGCGATGCTGTTGACGCGGGAAATGGCAACGATAGCATCACCGTGGTGGCGAACTGGAATGAAGGTAGCGGGGACACAATCAATGGCGGCGCAGGCACGGACAGCCTGACGGTGGATGCTTCAACTTATAACGATCCTTTTTACCATGCCAATGCAATTTACTGGAACGGAGTTGACGCGACCGGTAAGGAATTAACGGCTGTTGGTGCTGGTAGCAGTTTGGTACAAATCCAGACTTTATTGAGTAATGCCGTAAAGCTTGGGCTGCGAGGAGTGGGGGCCGGTGTTACCTTTAGCGACATCGAGAACCTGAACCTCATCGCATCGGCTGTCACTTCTCACGATAACAGCGTTTACAATTCTAATGATCTGCTGATTGTGCGCGGCACCGGAAGCTATAACGGCAACATTGGCACAGATACTTTGTACGCCGACTGGAGCGCAGCCACTCAAGCGATCACCTGGAATAACGCCGCCAACACCACCACGCAAACCATCAACGGCTCCAGCATTACCGGCGTCGAACGCTTGCTGATCCTGTCCGGCAGCGGCAACGATAATTTCAGCAATACCGCCGTCAGCACTAACGACGAATTTATCACCGGCGACGGTAACGACACCATTAACTCCGGCGCCGGCAGCGATGTTATCAACGGAGGCGAAGGCATTGACACGTCGATTTATGCAGCCGCAGCGGCAGACTATACCATCCGCCATACAACCACAGCCTGGACCGTGCAAAGAAATGCGGAAGGTCAAGACACCCTGAGCAACGTCGAGCGCCTGAGCTTTTCCGACACTCGTCTGGCCTTGGATCTTGATGGCAGCGCCGGAGCAGTCGCCAAAATATTGGGCGCGGTTTTTGGTCGTAATAGCGTGAGTAATACTGCCTATGTCGGTGCAGGATTAAACCTGTTAGACAATGGCATGAGCAATGCCGACCTCATGCAACTTGTCTTAAAGACCAAACTTGGCGAAGGCTTCTCGACCACCGATGAAGTTGCTCTACTCTATCAAAACCTGTTTGGGCAACAGCCAACGACCGGCACTATTTCCCAACTATCCGATTTGGTCAACTCCGGTCAATTCACCCAAACTTCTCTAGCTATGCTGGCGGCCAACCAAGACGTCAACATTGCAAACATTAATCTTGTCGGTTTGGCGCAAACGGGATTGAAATATATTCTTGTGTAATTGAATGAAAGAAAACGGCGTCTCTAATTTTGCGAAAATCTATCTTGAACAAAGCAAGATTAAGGCGCGGCTTGTCGACCGGTTTCATGACACAACAAACCACCAGCAGAAAAAAATGACTAACTATTTGATCGGTAAAAAAATCTTGTTTAGTAACTTGGATAATAAAATGAATGAAAAAAGCACAACTAAAAGGTTAATCGCATTCTTAACGGCCTGTATTTGCCTTTCGATTTCATTGCCTGCGCTTGGCGCAGCTCCAACGCATTCAATCCCCATCACTGCATATAACAAACCTGTCAATCAAGTATTGGCTGACGGAAATACGCAGTGGTACTCAATGAACCTGTTATCGGGACAGGGGATCAGCATCGCATTAACGGAACACCTGAGTTTCGGGAGTTTATCCATCTATTTAACCGACAGTGTGGGAAATACGCTGAAAGAAGCATTGAACCAAACCGGCCATGCGGAGATAGAGCACACGGCCCAGACGGCCGGGGTGTATTACCTGAAGGTGGTCGGGTCGCTCTCGGCTTCCGGAAATTTTGATGTAACGATTTACAACGCCTGGTTTAACGCCGGGGTTAGCGATACCAACCGGGATTACTACACAACTCGCTCGACAGCGGCTTACCTGCAAAATGGCAATTCAGTATTAACGCCGGGAGCGACAAAATGGCTGCGGTTTTCCGCAGCCGCTGGTTCAGCATTAAACTTCAACCTGACCGGTCACTTGAACTCCGGAACTTTGAATAGCTATTTGACCGACAGCGCCGGAAATGTATTGAAAGAGGCTCTGGGCTATAGCGACGGGCAAACCGCAGCGATAGAACATACCGCCGCATCGACCGGAGTCTATTATCTGAAATTGACAGGGTCGCCCTCCGCTTCCGGAAATATTGACCTGACAGCCAGAGGATTCGCCGCCGATACCGATACCGATGGCGACGGTCTTTTCGATGCGGCGGAATATTATCATGGCATCGATATAAGCAAGCCGGATAGCGATAGCGACCAAATCAAGGATAACGACGAACTAGCCCAAGGACTTGATCCAAGGACCAATCAAGCATACAGCTATACGTTGAAACAACTTACCAAAGCCGATACACCAGCCGCCTCCCTGGCCCTGCCGGTCTACGATCAACCGGCCAATCAGCCGCTGGTCAGCGACAGTGCGACCTGGTACTCGATGAACCTGTTAAAAGGACAAGGGATCAGCATCGCGCTGACGAGCCGCTTGAATTCCGGAAACTTGTACAGCTATTTGACCGACAGCAAAGGCAACACGCTGCAAGAAGCCGTAGGCGACGGTCAACGCTCGGAAATAGAGCATACCGTCTCGGCAGCCGGCGATTATTACCTGAAAGTAGTGGGATCCGCGGCGGCTTCCGGCAACTACGATATGGCGGTTTACAACGCCTGGTTCAATGACGGCGTGACCGATAACGGTCGGGGCTATTACGCGACGCGTTCCACAGCGGATTATCTAAAGACCGGCAACTACGTATTGTCATTGGCGGAGACAAGGTGGCTGCGGTTTACTGCAAAGTCGGGTTCATTGTTGAGCCTCAAGCTGACTGGGCATTTGAACGATGGGGTTTTAAATAGCTATTTGACCGACAGAGCGGGAAGTCCGCTGAAAGAAGCTTTAGGCACTAGCGACGGACAAACGGCGGTGCTGCAACATAGGGCTTCGTATACCGGCGTGTATTATCTGATGGTGGTCGGATCGCCTTCGGCTTCTGGGAATATTGACCTGACCGCTAGCGGCATTGACGCTAACGCGGATGCAAGCGGCAATGGTGTTAATAATGGCAACGGACTTGCTCTGGGACGCGATCTAATGATGGGCCAGGCTCAAAGCTATCAGCAGGAGCGACTTGCCAAGGCGACGGAATCAGCTGCTCCAATTATTGGTGGTGGCACAGCGAGTAATCAGGGATTGGTAGGCTATTGGAATTTCGATGAAGGCAACGCGAACTTGACATCAGGTACAGCCAGCAATGGTCTACCGACTAGCACAGTGACCTTTGGTCCAGGAAAAAGTGGAACGGCAGCGATTTTTCGCGGAGTTGATAGTCCCGGCCACATCCGAATTCCAAATTCGTCAGCCTTACAATTTACCGATGGAGCCACATATTCTGTTTGGGTGAGACTAGACGCACTCAAGAGCATGAATGGGTATGGCAGTTCAGTTACCAATGCGGGCGGCGGTGCCGTTCTCGCGAAAAGCCATGATCGCAGCGGTGCAGGATTCATATTTTGGTTAAATTCAGCAGGAGAAGTAAATTTCGGACTAGCAACCTTTGACTCGTGGGCGCAGGACCAGAGCACACCATTGTGGACTCCGCATAAAGGAGTGGGTGATTGGACGCATCTGGCTATTACCCTATCCGCTTCAACCGGAATCAAGGTATATATCGATAACAAGTTGTACCGGACATCAACGAAGCCGGTATCTTTCTCCGCGATGAATGGACAGGATCTTTATATAGGGAAGTATTCAGACTATTGGTATCCTTTTTATGGGGCAATTGATGAGCTGCGTATCTACAACCGGGTACTGAGCGAAGCCGAGATTGCTAACCTTGCGGGTGCAACCACTTCATTATGGGGGAGCTGGAATTTTGATGACTGTACCGCGACAGATATTTCCGGTAATGGACGTAATGGTGTGCTACACAAGACGCTTTGTGCAGCTATAGGCAGCGGCCACTACCTTCAATTCAATAATTCCAACAACAGCGGCTATTTTGATCAGAAAGACTGGGTAACTCTTCCAAACTTTACAGGAAGTTCACTTGATTTCAAGGCAAGGGTAAGGTGGCAACAAGCTAACAATTATGACGCTGGTGCTGCTATATGGTCGGTTGGAGATGATAGTGGCTCTGACTTTCTGGCTCTATTTGTAAATTCCAATCTAGGCAAAATTTGGGTTGATCATGGTCAACATAACACGCCTGAGGCGGATATAAGCGACGGGGCTTGGCACGATGTGGAGGTGGTGACGAACGAGGTCACTTCTACACTCTATGTAGACGGTCAATCAATTGGTTCTGCCACTACACAAACCAAGTTGAATTTCAGCAATGCCCCCCATTACTTATCTATGCATCAATGGTATGGTGGCGCTGGGTCATCATCCCGGTTCTACGGTGCTATCGATTCTGTGTCCATTTCGACACCGCTATCAGAATCAACTTCTTCGGTTCAGAGTATTACGCCAGGAACTGCCCGCCTCGATGTCCTGCAAGAATTCGTCGTAACCGGCTCTGGCTTTACCTCCAACAGCACTATTGCGGTAGATAACTGCACCCCAGACGGAACATATCCTCCGGTCATTACAGCAACCTCCGTAACTTTCCGTTGCACGCCCACTCTGTCGGGCAAAATGGCGGTGAGTGTCAACGGAATACCTGTAGCTGGCAGCACCGTCAACATCGACCATCCCGCCCGTCTCGGCAACGCCGCAACACGCAATATCCCTTCCGTTAATGCAGTATCGCTGTGGAACGGCAACGTCCACTTGGAAGCCACCGACCTTGCCGTGCCCGGCAAGGGCGTTTCTTTTGCACTGACCCGTAGCTACAACAGCTACAGCTGGGTCTACGAAGCCAGTCGCGGCAGTGTTTCCGATGCCGCGCCCTGGCGTTTCAACTGGGATTTGCAGCTCGGTTACGTCGCCAATACCGGTAACAAGCAAATTTGGGTGCAGCGCGAGGACGGCTCGGGCGAAAACTTCTTTAAGGATACCGATGGCGTCTGGTACCCGATGGATCAAGGTAATTTCGACCTGCTCAAGGGCGATACGCCGGTAGCAGGCCAGACTACGCTTTTAACTCGCGAAGGCTTGAAATACGTCTTCCAGAATCCCGACCTGGGCGGCAAATTGATTAGTATCGCCGACCACGACGGCAACGGCCTGACTATTACCCGTAACGGCAGCGGCCAGGTCGGCACGGTAACCGACGCTTCGAACCGCAACTATACCTTCACTTACGACGGCAACGGCCGTCTGGCGCGGGTGACCGATTTCTCCGGTCGTTACGTCGAATACACTTGGGAGACCGGCGCTTCCAGCGTACGCCTTAAAACCGTACGCGATGTGCGCAACCAAATCACCACCTATAACTACACAGCCTACACCTCGACGCTCGCCCAGAATAAACCGACCGCTCAAACCTTGCTGACCGGCATTGTCGATCCGCGCAGCAATACCGCCCGCAGCTTCACGTATGTCGATACCGTATACGGCAACTGGGGGGCGAGCAGCGTCAAGGATGCGCTGAACAACACATGGAACTTTTCTTACTGCGCCAAACAGTCGAACGGCAGTTGTGCGAGCGACCCGACGGCGGCAGTAAGTTTTCAGACCATGACCACGCCGCCGCTCGGTGCCGCGACGATTGCCCGGTTCGACACCGCAGGCCGTTTGATCGAACAGGTTGACGCCAACGCCAAGCTCTCCAAAACCACGCCGATGCCTCTGACCGGATTAGCTGGCAAAAATTACAACCTTGCAGCACTGCCGATCCAGGAGCAAAGCGCGCTCGGCGTAACCGGCAGTTACGGCACCAGTTATGCCTATACACCGGATAATGCCGGTAATCTCGCTACCAAGACCGACGCCGAGAACGCGACCACCACGCGCAATTGGCTGAGTAGCGCCACATTAACGGCTAAAAATCTGTACCGGGTCTCAACATTCGCCAGTGCGACAGGCGCCGAACACAATTTTGCCTACACCAACACCGGCAACGTTCAAACCTACACGCCGCCCGGCCTGCCCGCCATCGCGCTGGCTTACGATAGTGCCGGACAAGTCACCGCGACCACCGACGGCCGTAACAACACCAGCCGCCGCGAATACGATACACACGGCAACCTGGTTAAAGCGACCGCTCCCGACGCAAGCTTTGAACAATACACCTACGACAGCCTCGGCCGGGTGCTGACCAGCACCGACAAACGCAATCACGTCACTACCAACACTTGGGATGACGCCGGCAATCTGCTTTCCGTGACCGACGCCCTGAACGGGCGGGTCGCCTACCTCTACGATGCGAACGGCAACCGCACTAAAATGACCGACGCCCTCGGCAACGTCACCCTGTACACCTACGATGCCGACAATCGCCAGAAAACAGTGAGCAAAGTTATCGGTAACCAGACCTTAACCACCACCTACAACTACGATGCTCTGGGTCGCGTCACATCCACGGTCAATGCCAACAGTCATGCCGACAGCACCACTTACGACGGCGAAGGCAATGTGCTGACCCAGGCCAATGCGCTGGCCTACACCACGCAATACCAATACGATGCCGATAACCGGGTCGTCAAAACCATCGATCCCGAAAACCGCGTCACCGATACCACCTACGACAAGGTCGGGCGTGTTAAAACCGTAACCACGGCGGCGGGAAAAACACTTTATGACTACGATGGCGAAGGCCGCATGATCCGCAGCATTGATCCGCGCGGCAAAACGACTCAGTATGCTTACGACGCCGCCGGTCGTCTTACTGCGCTGACCGACGCCAACAGTCAAGTCACGCGGGCGACTTACGACGCCAACGGCAACATGCTGGCGGTGACAGACCCCGGCAACCACATCACCAGCTACACCTACGATAAGCTTAACCGTCCGTTGACGCGCACCGATGACAACGGTCAGCAGTGGGTCACCAACTACGATGAAAACGGCAACGTAAAAACCAGTACCGTGCCGGACAATAAAACCACAAGCTACAGCTACGACGAACTCGACCGGGTGAAAAGAATCGATTACCCCGATGCCGGCTTTGTCACCTATAGCTACGATGCCAACGGCAATCGCCTGACTATGACGGACAGCACGGGCACTACCCGCTACACCTACGATGCCCTCGACCGTATGGCCAGCAAGACCGACCCGTTAGGCAAAACAGTCAGCTACAGTTACGATGGTATCGGCAATGTCGTCACCTTGGGTTATCCGGACGGGCAGACGGTCAGTTACAGCTACGATGCCGCCGAACGGCTGGTATCGCTGAACGACTGGCTCGGCAAAACCACCGCCTATACACTTAACAAGGCCGGACAAGTTACCTCCGCACTGTTCGGCAACAACAGCCGCGCCGAGATGGTGTACGATGCGGCCGGTCGGCAGACCAGCCTGATCAACAAAACGGCTAGCGGTTCGGTTATCTCCAGCCATTTGATGACGCTGGACGGTAATGGCAACATCACCAAAGCCGAAACGCAGCTGCCGCTCGAACCCAGTCTGCCGAACGTCAATCGCAGCTTCACTTACGATAAAGCCAACCGGCTGAGCACCTACAACGATAGCGCGGTAAGCCATGACGATGCCGGACGCATCACCGGCCTTGCCGGAGCCACATACAGCTACAATGACCGCGACCAGATCACCGCTATGAGCGGTAACAAAAGTGCCGGCTATGCCTACAACGGCGACGGCCATCGAATCATGCGCAATATCGGTGGCAATATCACACGTTTTGTAATCGATCCTAACCGCGAGCTGCCGGAAGTGCTTGCCGAAACCAATAACGCCGGGATCGTGCAAAGAAATTATATCTATGGCTATGGCTTGGTTGAGCAGATCGACAGCGCCGATGCGGCTAGTTATTACCATTATGATCCGACCGGCAGCACGTTGGCGCTGACTAATGCTGTTGGCATAATAACCGATAGTTATGCTTATACGCCTTATGGGGAAACCACGGCGAGCGGTTCCACGGTTAATCCGTTCCGCTATGTCGGCAAGCTGGGGGTTATGGATGACGGTAACGGCATGCAGTATATGCGGGCAAGATATTATCGGCCGGATGTGGCTAGGTTTATGAGTTTGGATGCGCTGGCGGGGTCGACGGATAAGCCGCAGTCGTTAAATCGGTATGCTTATGTGCAGGGGAATCCGGTTATGGGGGTTGACCCTAGTGGGCTTTCGAGAGAAGCAATTCTAAAACACAGGCAGGAGGAGAAATTTAAAAAACTCCGAGAAAAGCAGCATTATGTCCAAGGACGAGATTATCAGATACTTAGAAACTCAAAGAGGAATATCCAAACGCAACGGATGGTCGTCGAAGGTGGCTCAAAGGAGGCCGGTGAGGATAAAGGAGTTGTTGGGTATTTGAAGGGCAAGATATTTGATATCTCGGGAAAGACTTTGGATGTAACTGTGAAGTTTGTCAAATACTTGCCAGGTGATGGAAGAAAGCACCCGGCCATCGACTTAAAAGGCTCGTTGAAGTTTGGCAGTAAGTTGATAAGCGGAGCTGTAGATGCGCAGGATCTGTCTGAGATTTACTCCTTGGCTGTGAAGAAAGATGTCAAAGGTGCAATTGCGAAGACAGGTGGGTTTATAGGTGGGAAAAGCGCCGAGATTTGGTGCGCGCCTGTTGCTGCGGTCAGTGGGGCTGGCGCACCATATGTTGAGATGTCATGCTCTTGGGCTGGAGAGTGGGCTGGAGAGACTGCGCTCAAAATTCCCGATGTCGGTGGTGACTGCATCGACCCAGTGAGTGGGCAAGACACTTGTGGATATGCTGGCCAATAATGGTTTCGTGAAAGCTGTAAGGCGGCTTCGCGTAGCAATCCGCCATGAACGGAGCTTTGAACCTGTTTTTCTGCTCGGACTTTTCCAAGCGATGGATGTTAATTGATTTGGATGTTGTGTGTCGCCTCAAGCGCCTACTGTGGGTGATTGGCGGTTTGCTACGCGAAACCGCCCTACGCTGTTTGCTATTTTATTTTCCAAATGCGGACCGCGTACCGAATACTTAAGGGAAGCTCCAGCTTCCTATTTCGCGAAGCTAGAGCTTCGCTTTCGAGGCTTCCAATCTGGAGATTGGGAACCAATGCAACAAAGGCGGGATCAATGAATGTAATCAAAATTAGGCAGTCCCTTTTCGCTGTAGCCTTCCTATGTCTGAGCGCCTGGGTCGGCGCCGATACTTACACCTATGATAATCTGAACCGCCTGACGTCGGTGGTTTTCGCTAACGGGACTACACAGACTTACAATTACGACGCGGCCGGCAACCTAATTTCCATGGACAGTACAGCCGTGACAGCGACACCCATCTCCGACGCTCGCGTGTTTGCCTTTGCGCAAGCGAATTATCCCAGTATTTTTGCCGGCACGCCCACGGCCGGGCAAACTACCTATCAAAACAAGCAATACGACTATAGCTACTATCCAACCAGTGGGAACTATTTAGCAATCGACAATAACGGTATGATTTCAATTCTGGGACCTTATACAGCCAATGTGTTAACCGCCGTTGGCTCTGTGGAATCTTTCAGGAGTTACATCGTTACTTGGGAATCAACAACAAAGTAAGGCGAGATCACCAACGGAAGTGTCGCAACGCGCCATTCAAAAAACAATGCTTTCAAATAGTTTTATATTTTTAGTTGTAGGTATTGGCAGTCTCCAAGCGGCTTTCCGGTCTATATCGCCGACCCGCCTGGTTTTTTGCTTAAACTTCTCCATCCGCCTCTTAAAGCCTTGTCAATAAACAGGCCAGACTCTGAAGTATCCCCATAAATTATTAATGAAGGTAACCCTCCGGCTATGCTGGAGGTAATTGAACTATGCATGGATTTATTTGAAAAAAGAAAAGTAAAGGGGTCAAAGTAAAGGGGTCAGACCCTTTTTAAAATACACATATTGTCGTCATTTATTGCTTTTATGCTATATTTATATGCTGTTTTATATGCTGTTTTTAATTGGGAGATTAATTTATGCGAACCACTGTAGATATTGATGATCAATTGTTACTTTATGCAAAGCAACAGGCAGTCCAACAAGGCTGCACGTTAAAGCAGGTTTTAGAAGATGCATTGCGTGATTTTTTTGCGCATCAATCTCTTCCTCATGAGCCGGTGCGGCTGGAAACTTTTTCCGGGGCAGGTTTAAAGCCGGGTGTTAATCTTGATAATGGTCGAAGTTTGAACGATATTATGGACGGCTATTAATGTTTTTAATGGATGTTAATGTCTTGGTATATGCGCATAGAGAGGATGCGACGAATCACTCAGCTTATCGCCAATGGTTAGAGTCGGTTATTAATGGCCCTGCCTCTTTTGGTTATTCAGAGTTGGTCTTGAGTGGCTTTTTGCGAGTTGTGACGCACCCTAAAGTCTTTGAGGTGCCTTCCACTTTATCAAGTGCCATTCGTTTTACTGAACAAATCAGAAATTTGCCTAATGCCATTTGTCTTGCGCCTGGCTCAATGCACTGGAAAGTTTTCGTGGGATGCTTGGAACAAATCAATGCGATAGGTAACGATATACCCGATGCTTATCATGCTGCGCTGGCGTTGGAATGGAATTGTGAGTGGGTGACAGCTGATAAGGGGTTTAAACGCTTTAAGGGGCTAAAGGTGAGACACCCTTTAACGCTGTTGAATTCCTGATGCCCAGAAAACCACGATTTTATCAACCGGGCATGCCTGTACATGTGTTTCAGCGCGGGCACAATAAAGAGCCGGTCTTTTTTGATGATGAAGATTATTTAGTCTATTTACGTTGTTTAAAAGAGTCGGCGGAAGGCTGCGGCTGTCTGATTCATGCGTATGTTTTGATGACTAATCATGTGCATTTATTAGTCACTCCTGAAACTTCAGGGGCTATCAGTACGTTGTTTCAAGGTATCGGGCGGCATTATGTGCCGTATATGAATAAAACGTATCAGCGCCGAGGCAGTCTGTGGGAAGGTCGGCATAAAGGAAGTCTTGTTGAGTCGGAAGCGTATTTTTTGGTTTGTATGCGCTATATTGAGATGAATCCAGTACGTGCTGGCATGGTCGATCATCCTGCTCGGTATCGTTGGTCAAGTTATGCCGCTAATGCGCAAGGGGTTGATAATGCTGTTATCCATGTACACGAACAATATTTGGCGCTAGGCAATACGCCTGAAGCGAGGCAGGCGGCGTATCGCGGGTTATTTGAAATAAAAGCTGATGACGATGAGTTGGATATTATTCGTGCAAGTTTGCACTCTGGTACACCACTGGGTAATGAGTATTTTAAAAAACAGGTTGAAGCGATGGCGGGGCGAAAAGTTGGTTTAACCAAGCCAGGGCGGCCCTGTCAATCCGGTTAGCCGTGAATTTCTGCTTTTAGTTGTGAACAATAGTAACGCATCAGTCGGCTTTACCGGGCGACAAACCCGACTGATGCGTTTAGAGATTTATTTAAAACCGTCTTGTTTAAACTTCTCCAGCTGTTTCTTGAAGCCTTTCCTGTCAAACAAATAGTATAAGAACACCAGTAAAAACGGCCAAAGCATATAGCCCAGCAATTTACATGCAGTTCCAATATCCATAGCTACCTCCCTTATTCTGTTTATATATTCAATGATTTAACCTTGCTACCGATTGGTTGATCGATTGATCAAGATTAACAGAAAAGTTTATCCTGGACGCTTGGTTTTCCGCTTTAAGCGCATTCCAGCATTTCCAACGCCAGCCGTGCCATATTTTTCGAACCTCCGCCCTGCCCCAACTGCTGCTTAACCTGATCCAGGTTTTCGCGCATTTCATCGGCGTAAACTTTATCAGTCAAAATTCGCGTCACTTCTGCCGTCAGATTTTCGGCTGTCGCCTCGTGCTGAATCAGTTCCTTTATGATGCTTTTGCCCAACACAATATTCGGCAAGCCTATAAAAGGCGTATTGACCAGCCATTTGCCCAACCAATAGGTTATAGCCGAAAGCTTGTAGGCGATGACCATCGGCACGGTTAACAAGGCAATTTCCAAGGTTGCGGTACCCGATGTGGTCATCACCGCATCACAACATTGAATCACATCATAAGGCTGGTTTTTTATGACTGTAACAGCAAGCGGCGACTGGCCAGTATATTGTTCAAGCAATGCATCGCTGATTGAATCGGCTTGCGGCAAAATAAACTGGCATTCCGGCAACCCGGCCTGCACTTTTTGGGCGGCAGCCAACATGACCGGCAACATTCGCTTGATTTCGTTGGCGCGGCTACCGGGCAATAAGCCGACTATCGGTTTGCTTTTATCCAGCCCGAAACGGGTCAAATCTTCATCTTTGCTGTAGTGGGCATGGACTTTATCTACCGAGGGATGGCCCACGTAGCGCACCGGCACATTTTCGGCATCGTAATAAGCGGTCTCAAACGGGAAGATCACCGCCATCATGTCGATGACCTTGCCGTAAGCTTTTACCCGGCCCGGCCGCCATGCCCACACCTGGGGGCTGACGTAAAACAAGACTTTAATGCCAAGCTGTTTGGCGTAACGCGCCAGCTTGAAGTTGAATTCTTTGTAGTCAACGCAAACCAATAAGTCGGGCCGTTCGGCTGCTACCAACTCTTGCATCAGTTTTAGTGCGCGGCGGATTTCGGCATAATGCTTGATGACTTCAACCACGCCGATGACCGCGATATTGGCCGAATCGTAACGAATGTCGATACCCGCCTGGGCCATTTTTGCGCCGCCCATGCCGAGGCCCTTAATATCGGGATGCAGCTGGCGCAACTCAATAAACATATTGGCGGCATGCTGGTCGCCGGAGGATTCTCCGGCGCTGAATAGGATTTTTAAGGGTTTATTTTGAGGCATGGGAAAGATGCATAATAATAAGGCATCAACTTAAGCAGAGTGATTGATGCACCACGAAGACACGAAGATCATGAAGAAACAGCTAAGATACAACTTCGTGTCTTCGTGGTGAGATATGTATTAAATTGATACCTATGGAATTAAAACAGTTTGTTACGCAGTTAAAACACCCCGGATAACCGCCACAATCTCACAGATAGTATCATCCTCAAGCGACGGACAAATCGGCAATGACAAACAGTTGGCCGCAACAAACTCGGTCACCGGCAAACTGACAGCTGCATATTCCTGTTTAAACACATTCTGCCGATGCAAAGGTACCGGATAATAGATAGCGCAAGCAATTTGCTTATCCTGCAAGGCTTTCATCACCTCATCGCGGCGGTCGCATAGCAAGGTGTATTGGTGATAAACGTGCTCACCCAAACCGTCTTCAAACGGCGTGGTCAACGGTAAATCGGCCATCAACTCCGAGTAAAGATGCCCGGCATGACGGCGGCCTTTATTGTATTGATCGATACGTTTTAATTTGGCTCTTAAAATAACCGCCTGCATTTCATCAAGCCGACTGTTGTAGCCGATCACATCATGGTAATAACGGACATCCGAGCCATGATTGTGCAACATTTTGAGCTTTGCCGCAGTCTCGTCGGAATTGGTGACAACCAGACCGCCATCGCCAAATGCTCCCAGATTCTTGCTCGGAAAAAAACTGAATCCGGCCGAGTGACCGATAGCACCGGTTTGCTTGCCGTCGATGCTCGCGCCGAAAGATTGGCAGCAATCTTCAATCAACTTTAGATTATGTTGGTCGCATAGCTGCTTAATGGCCGCCATATCCGCCGGTTGACCGAACAAATGCACCGGCATGACCGCTTTGGTCTTCGGAGTAATGGCTTTTTCTATCGCTTCCGGTGAAATATTGAAAGTCTTAGGATCTATATCAACGAAAACAGGAATCGCACCGACATATTTGATGGATTCCGCGGTAGCAATAAAGGTGAATGCGGTGGTGATTACTTCATCGCCGGCACCGATGCCTTCGGCAATCAAGGCCAGATGCAGCGCATCGGTTCCTGAAGCCACCGCAATCGCGTGTTTAACACCCAGATAGTCAGCCGCTTCTTTTTCAAAAGCCTGAACATTAGGGCCTAATATAAACGAACAATTTTCGATTGTTTCAGCCAGACCTCGCTCAATTTCGTCTTTAATTTCAATATATTGAGCTTTCAGGTTTACCATTGGTATCATGTTTTATTGCCTTTGTATTTATCGATTGTTTGTGTTGTAAGGCGATGCGTTCTATTCGCCTAATAAACGGGTGATGGCTATCGCAGTTTCCAACGCTCTTTTCCCCGCTTCACCGGAAACCAGCGGATTGTCGCCGGTACGAATGCAATTAACGAAATGCTTGATTTCTTCAAGCAATGCATCGCCGCTTTCAAAAACGGATTCTTCCGTTTCTATTTCCGGAATGCCGGGGAACATTTCTTTTTTACCGGTGCAATGCTTGGTCAAAACACGGTTCTGGAAATCCACAGAGACATAGGAAGACGGTCTGAACATGCGCATTTTGCGCTCCATCTTCATGCTGATCCGGCTGGCCGTCACGTTAGCCACGCAACCGTTTTTAAACAGCAGCCGGGCATTGGCAATATCGGTGCCTTGCGTTAACACCGCCGTGCCGCTGGCATCGATGCGTTCCACCTCGGAATCGACCAAGGCTAAAATAATATCGATGTCATGTATCATTAGATCCAGCACTACGCTGACATCATTAGCGCGCGGATTAAAAGGCGCCAAGCGGTGGGACTCGATAAACAGCGGTTTTTCTTCCTTGTCCAATCCTAATACCGCCGGGTTAAATCGTTCCAGATGGCCCACCTGAAAAATTAAATTTCTTTGCTTGGCAATGGCGATCAATTCATCGGCTTCCTCGACCGTCACGGTAATCGGCTTTTCAACCAGCACATGGGCGCCGGCATTGAGAAAATCTTTGGATACTTGGTAATGCAGTGTCGTAGGTACGACGATGCTGACTGCATCGACGTTACCTAGCAAGGATTGATAGTCTGTCAGCGCTGTGGCGCCGTGCTTTTCGGCGACGTCTTTGGCTGCGGCCTCATTAATATCGACAACGGCAACCAGCTCGCAATCCGGTAGTGACGCATATTTTTCTGCATGAAATTTGCCCAAATAACCGGTACCGATAACAGCGCATTTTAATTTTTTCATTTGATAATGTTACATCCTGTCTATTTGCAATCCCGCCCTGGAGGCGAACTTATTCGCCAGTATTGTAAACCATCGCTATGTATTCAGAAAACTTTGTACTTGGCAGCCGGTACGACTGATTTTTGATGTTATGCTTAATGCATATGAAGATATTGATCGATAATTCTCATAATCTTTTATAAAAAATCATTAGACTTTTACAGCACAGAAATAAAACCTAGCCATAGAGCAGATATCATGAATGATGAAGATAAGGCCAACACCGTATTAATAAAAGAAGCGGCGCGATCAATTCTTAAAGATGAAATAAAACATCTTAATCTTGTACCTTCTGTCGCTATCAAACTGTTAAAGCTCACCAATGACGACAACGCCAGAATCGAGAGCTTGTCATTAATCATAGAAACAGAACCTGTACTGGCCGCAAAAATACTAAAGCAGGTTAATTCTGCCGCATACGCCTTACCCAACAAAATAACCTCGATTCATCGTGCTGTTAACATGTTGGGGTTTTCGACCGTGCGTCAGCTGGCGATAAACCTGCTGCTTTACAATAAGCTGGTTCATCAAGACTCAAAACAAGCCTTCGACTTATTATTTTTTTGGCAGCATTGTCTTTATGTAGCCTCATTAAGCAGAAGAATAGCCCTCGCACTAGGGCATCAAGATCCTGACCTGGTTTATACCGGAGGTCTTTTACATGATATAGGTAAGATAGTTATGGAAACCTATGGACGCGTGACTTACAGCGATTTCATTACGTCCATGGATAAAAGCGGGAATTCAAGTATTGAAGAAGAACGTCTTTTTTTTGGAATAACACATGCCGAGATGGGACATATTTTTTGCCTGGAATGGCAGTTACCGACATCAATCATGGCAATCGCCGCTTGCCACCATAACCAGCCGGCTGAAACATCCCCCTACGCTAAATACAAGACAGAAATTGCCATTGTTTCGTTCGCAAACTATATTGCATGGATTCAAGGCATTGGCTCGGCTACCCATGATAGCCACTCAAAATTACAAAGTGCTGTACTCGAAGCTATCAATATTGACCAACTAAATCTTGAAGCTCTACTGCAACAGGTAGATCAGGATATGAAAATTACTCGAGAATTTTATGACATCCAACTGCCCGGTTTAACTACGTTACGGGCCACGCTGGTTAAAGCGACAATTAATCTAAGCCAGATCAGCACGGATAAGCCTTATGTAGCCGCAGATACATCCGGCAGGAAGTCGTCATCCTGTTTAACAGCGCCCCATCACAGCCTTAACCCTGATGAGTTTATACCCCGGACACTGGAAGCCATACAGGGCGAATTTTCTTTTGATCGCAGTATTATGTTCACCATCGACCCTAAACGCCGCTGCCTGATCGCGTCATACGGGTGGCCGGAATCAATATTACAGGCACAACTGCAACCTTTTGAGATCGACATGAGCGGCATATTCGGTCTGCTATTAAAATGTCTGCGCGAAAAAAAAGCCGTTATCATCAATACCAAACTGGAACCCCACAACCAGATCATTCAACGTTTAAAGACTAATGAATTTATCGCGGTACCCGTATTGCATCACAACAGACTGGTCGGTGTGCTTTATGCCGATAATTCACTATCAAAAAAAACAATGCATGAACAATTGCTGCCGGAAATCATGCCCATTGCATACGAACTGGGGATCGCTATGTTTAATGCCAAACAATACAACCAGCAGAAAAAACACGCGCAGCTCGACCACTTAACACAGCTTTTCAATAAACGAATGGTCAACAATGTCTTGACCGACATTTTCCAAGGGGATGAATCCAAACTGGCAAATATCGCTATTGGTTTTGTCGATATAGATAAGTTCAAGCTGTTTAATGATACCTGCGGGCATCAGGCTGGAGACGATGCGTTGAAGATTGTTGCCGATATTTTGCGCAGCTTAACCCGGCCCGGAGACTTCATCGGCCGCTATGGTGGGGAAGAGTTTTTATTTATCCTGAGAAATACCGATCAAAAAGGCGCCTACGGTTACGCCGAGCGCTTAAGATCCGAAATTGAGCGTCGCGGCAAGATTATGAGCGGGCGATTTCATGGCCATCTACTGACCGTTAGCATTGGCGTGTCGATGTATAGTACCGACTATACACATTACAACGACATGATCGAAGCGGCCGATCAAGCCATGTATCGTGCAAAAAATGAAGGCAGAAACAGAATTGTGATGCAGCCCGAAATTGTCGCTGACAAAAATAAACTTGCCTCATCTTATGACACTACCGTTTCAGGTTGATGACGATTCCCGCACCATCAAACGATTTTCTCTTATCCCCTTCCGGTTCTTGCGACATCAACATCTGACCATCTAAATATAAAGGCCGCGGCATTTTATTCTTTCCGGAAGAAAATATATTTAAAGATTCTTCCTGAGCGGCCCTGTTCTGTTCAATCGTCAACCCGGCACTTTCAGAATCTTTAAACGGCATGGAAAGATCCAGCGGTTTTTGAAGCTCTGCCTCTTCAGCAGCCAAATTTTTGGCATTCGGCACCGCTTTTTGTCTATTTTTTGTTTTTTTCTCTTTTGGTTTAATGAAGTTGGACTGATCTTTTTTTACTTCTGATGCAGCCTGCTTTTCTGCTGAAGAAGAAAGAACCTTATTAACATCGGACTGTTCAAATCCCGTTAGCAGAATAAATGAAGCCACCACAAAGCCCAATATAAACAAGCGATAATTTTTTATCCTCATGTTGTTCCTCAGCTATATACAATAACCTTTAAGTTAATTTATTTGATATCCCTAGAACGGAGCTGCCTCCCCAAACGCCGTTCGGTTTCCAGCACCAGTTGCGTAGTCTGTAACACGGTATCGGGATTCAAACTCATCGAATCAATACCGATTTCTACCAGGAATTCCGCCATCTCGGGGTAATCCGACGGCGCCTGCCCACAAAGCCCGCAATGCCTGCCGTTACTCCGTGCACCATCAACGGCAAGACGAATCATTTCTTTAACGCCGGGATCACGCTCGTCAAAATCCTCAGCGAGGATAGCCGAGTCACGATCCACACCCAAGGTAAGCTGGGTCAAGTCATTGGAACCGATAGAAAAGCCGTCGAAATGTTCGGAAAAAGCATCGATTTGAATAACGTTATTCGGAATCTCACACATCACATAAACTTCCAGTCCTTGCTCGCCGCGCTTCAAACCAAACTGCGCCATATAGTCGAGCACACGCCGGGCTTCTTCCACGCGGCGGCAAAAAGGAATCATCAAAATAACATTGGTTAAGCCCATCTCTTCGCGCACCCGTTTCATGGCCTTACATTCCAATGCAAAACCTTCCGCATAAGCGGGATGTATGTAACGCGACGCGCCGCGAAAACCGATCATTGGATTAGCTTCATCAAATTCAAACCAACTCCCGCCAAGCAAAGTGGCGTACTCGTTGGTTTTAAAATCCGACATCCGCACAACTACCGGTTTGGGATAAAACGCGGCAGCAATGGTTGCCACACCCTCGGATAGTTTCTGGATAAAGTAATCTTCGCCGCTGGCATAATTGCGCGTCAATTGGTCCAGCTGTTCCCGCTCGTTGGCATCCTGCACTCGTTCGGGGTGTATCAGTGCCATGGGATGCGCCTTGATGTATTCGGTAATGATAAACTCCATCCGCGCCAATCCCACTCCGTCATTGGGCAGAAAGCTGGTTTTAAAAGCCAGTTCGGGATTGCCGATATTGAGCATGATCTTGGTTTGCGGACGTTGCAGATTCGATAAATCGGTGCTGATAATCTTGAAATCGAGCATGCCGGAATAGACTTTGCCGACATCGCCCTCGGCGCACGATACGGTAACAGGGCTATTGTGTTTAATCATCGTCGTGGCATTATCGCAACCGACGACGGCAGGAACACCCAATTCACGCGAAATAATGGCTGCATGACAGGTGCGGCCGCCACGGTTAGTGACTATTGCCGAAGCTATTTTCATGACCGGCTCCCAGTCCGGCGTCGTCATATCGGCTACCAATACGTCACCGGGATTAAAACTGTTCAGCTGTTCGACATTATCGATAATCCGTGCATTGCCGGTCGCAATCTTACTGCCCACAGCATGCCCGGTGACAATAGGTTCGGCTTTGCCTTTAAGACTGTATTGCTCCAAAACCATGCCGTGCAATTGGGACACCACCGTTTCCGGGCGCGCCTGAACGATATACAGTGTGCCGTCAAGGCCGTCTTTCGCCCATTCAATATCCATCGGTTTGGACTGCCCGGCTTTGGCGCTGTAATGTTTTTCTATTTTTATCGCGTAATCGGCTAGGGTTAGCGCATCGGCATCGTCAATGCAAAAGCGGTTACGTTCTTCTTCGGAAGTTACAATATTACGGGTAGGTTCACGGGTGCGCCCTTCGCTATAAACCATTTTTATTTTCTTTGCACCGAGGACGCGTCTTAATACCGCCCGATGGCCTTGCTCAAAAGTGGGTTTGTGCACATAAAACTCGTCGGGGTCTACCGCGCCTTGCACGACATTTTCTCCCAGTCCGTACGCGCCGGTAATGAACACCACATCCTTGAATCCCGATTCGGTATCCAGCGAAAACATCACGCCGCTGGCATCCAGGTCAGAACGCACCATTTTCATGATGCCTATCGATAAAGCCAGTTTGAAATGGTCGAAACCCTGATCGACGCGGTAATGTATCGCGCGGTCGGTGAACAGGCTGGCAAAACAGCGTTTACAAGCGTCCAGCAAGGCCTGATCGCCGCGTATATTCAGGTAAGTATCCTGTTGTCCGGCAAAACTGGCGGTCGGCAAATCTTCGGCAGTGGCGGAACTGCGTACCGCAACGCTTAAATCATCGCCATACTGTGCTTTTAATTGACTGAAAGCTTCGATAATTTGCTGCTCAAGGTCTTTGGGGAAAGGCGCGGCGTAAATGATTTCCCTGGCTTTAAGCGCACGCTTGGCAAGATCGGCGACATCGTCCGGATTCAAATCATCCAATACCTGATGAAGTTCCTCCCAACCGTTCTCCTGATCCAGTACATAACGGTAAGCTTCGGCAGTCACCGCAAAACCGTTGGGAATTTGAATGCCCTGCGACGTTAACTCCTGATACATTTCACCTAACGAGGCATTCTTGCCGCCGACGAGCGGTATGTCGTCAATCGTTAATTCATTAAACCAACGAATATAGTTTGCTTGCTCGGCCATCGTAGCTCCTTAAACCAATTATCAATTATTCGGGATCTGGTGATTGACAGGTTATCAACCTTTATCCATGTCATTCAGCCGGTTAAAACATAACCATACCAAATCATTTTGCCTTTGTGCTGATAGCATATCAATTTGCGCGCTTACTTACCTTCTCTTAATCTGAATTTAACGGCTGAGCCTCTGCACTCAGCAGGCTATCAGACATCTCAAAACATAAAGAACGGAGCCGTAAAATCCACACAACGTGAAAGAATTTCTCTAAAAACCATACTGATTATATGTGACAACATGTCGCATTATCATTTTTTCCGGGCATTGATAGCATATCGATCTGCGCTCTTACTTACCTTCATTGGGTAAGGGGAGCTTAATCGTCTATTAGGCTCCCTTTTTTTAGCCCTGTAGGTTTACGCTGTATTATCCTCTCTAATTCCAAGCTCTATCCATCCACTTTACCGAAACCGGACAAACTGTTTTTAACACAGACAATTTAAGTATATCGCCTGTACGAAAACTTTTGCGTTGGTTAACGGTTACCTCTAAGATCAAAACATGGTTGAGACCTTGAAAAGGTCGGGCTCGGCTAGTTGACCACGTTTTGCCTTGATATTAACAATCCACTCATAGAAAACAGCGAATGCGCAGATGAAAAAAATACTGGTAACCGGTGCGAACGGGCAAGTCGGCTCGGAGTTAACAATAGCCTTGCGCAACAAATATGGCCCTCAAAATGTGATTGCTGCCGATAAAAAGCCTGTTTTGAACAAGCTGACGCAACCGGGTCCTTATTACTACCTGGATGTGCGCGATGTATCGGCACTCAATCAAATCGTAGAAACTAACGACATCGATACCATCTTTCATCTCGCCGCATTGCTTTCCTCGGTTGCGGAACAAAAACCGCAACAAGCTTGGGACGTCAATATGAACGGCTTAATCAATGTCCTGGAGATTTCCAGAGTACATCACTGTGCGTTGTTCTTTCCCAGCTCGATAGCCGCTTTTGGCACGGAAACCCCGTCAATGGATACGCCGCAGGATACTATTCAGCGGCCAACAACCCTGTACGGCATTAGCAAAGTTTCAGGAGAACTGCTTTGCGATTATTATTATCATCGCTTTGGCGTCGATGCCCGCGGCTTAAGGTATCCGGGACTGATTTCCAGTAAAACCCCGCCCGGCGGAGGCACGACCGATTATGCGGTGGATATTTTTTATGCGGCAATAAAGTCGCGACATTACGATTGTTTCCTTCGGGCCGATACGCAACTGGATATGATGTACATGCCTGACGCTATCGATGCCGCTATCAACTTGATGACAGCGGACAGTCAGCAGCTAAAACACAGAAACGCATTTAATGTGACGGCCATGAGTTTTACCCCACAGCAGCTGGCGGCGGAAATACAAAAACATATTCCTGAATTCACTATCGCTTACAACGTCGATCCTTTGCGGCAGGCGATTGCCGACTCCTGGCCGAAGCATATGAACGATAGCGCCGCCAAAGTCGAATGGGGGTGGCAGGCCCAATTCGATTTGCAGGCAATGGTCAAAGATATGCTGGAGAATCTGCGTTCAACTCAATAAACGGAGGCGTTTATGTCACTGAAAAAACTGGAACCGTTGTTAACCGACAAATTAACCCAATTGCAACAACAGGGTCTCTGCAAAGGTAATGAAAAAGTCATTACCGGCATCAAAGCCGCCGTTGATAGTTTCGGCCCCCGGTATTTTCTTGAAGGATACGGCAATAGCGCTTTCTTACGTATGAATTCAAATTCCTACTTGGGACTTTCTACGCATCCGCAGGTTATTAAAGCCGAGGCTGAAGCCGCTGAAAAATTCGGCACCGGCCCCGGAGCGGTTCGTTTTATCAGCGGCACTTACCGGCCGCATGTTGAACTGGAACAAAAACTGGCCAAATTTCATGGCCGTGAATCGGCTATGCTGTTCAGTTCCGCTTATACGACGATGACGGGGGTATTGCCCCAGTTTATTTCCACCGACACCTTAGTCGTCAGCGATGCACTGAATCATAACTGCATTATCAATGCGATTCGATTATCCCAACCCGCGAGCAAAGAAATTTACCCACACGCAAACATTGACGCGCTGGACAAGATTCTTGAAGCTTACAAAGGCCGGGTCAAGCGCGTTTGTGTGGTTACTGACGGGATTTTCAGCATGCGCGGCGACTACGCCGATCTCGATCAATTAAACGTCTGCTGTAAACGGCATGAAGATGCGTATGAACAAGGAATTATCAGCATTGTTGACGACTCTCACGGCGTTGGCGCTTTCGGGCAGACCGGCCGAGGCACAGAAGAATATACGCAAGGTAAAGCGGATATTTTAATTGCCACACTCGGTAAAGCCTTTGGCGTTAATGGCGGCTATGTCGTTTCCAGTTCGACAGTGATTGATTATTTGAGGGAAACCTCGCCGTCTTATATTTATTCAAATCCGGTTACGCCTGCCGAAGCGGCCGCGGCCAATGCCGCTTTAGACATTGTTACTTGTGATGAAGGCCTGCGTCTGCTGGAAAAGCTGCGGGTATTTAGCGTCCGTCTTAGGGCAGGTCTTGAGAAACTGGGCTTTGAAACGCTACAAGGCGAACATCCTATCGTGCCCATCCTGACCAGGAATACAGAAAAAACAACCGCGTTGGTAGCGCATTTATTGGCGAATAATATTCTGGCTACCGGCCTGAATTACCCGGTTGTCCCTCAAGGTGAGCAGGAAATCAGGTTACAGGTATCGGCTGAACATACCGAAAAAGATTTAGACTACTTATTGGCTAAACTGGCTGAGTTCAAGTAATACTTACACCTGTTGATTTACCCGAATGCGCCAGCTAAATCATGATCTTGCAAAATTATCATGTTTGAGAATATGATTTCTCGAATGGTTACAAGATAAAGTTGGAGGTATTTTTTTACTATGTCAGCTATTTATCCCGTACTGGGTTTTACTCATCCCTTGAGTTCAATAACTCACTTTTTAGGCGCAATATTCTTTACTTATCAGGCCATCTTTATACTTCAACAAGGAAAAGGGTCGAGCATTCGCGTCGTCTCATTGGCTATATTTTCCGGTTCCTGTATTTTTTTATTACTGGTCAGCGGTATTTACCATCTGTTGACGACGACAGGTACCGCACATACGGTTTTTCAACGGCTCGACCATGCCGCCATTTTTCTCGTCATTGCCGGCACCTTCACGCCAATACACTGCATTCTTTTTACCGGTTTTTTACGATGGGGGTTTCTCGCTATTGTTTGGGTTCTGGCCATTAGCGGCCTTATCGTAAAAACAATTTTTTTTACCACAATACCGGAATGGCTGGGTTTGTCTTTCTATTTGGGCCTCGGCTGGATGGGGCTGTTAATGGGATTTCATCTTTGGCGAAGATACGGCTTTGCTTTTATCCGGCCGCTGGTACTCGGCGGGATTTTCTATACGGTAGGGGCAATTATTGAATACCAGCAAAAATTGACAATACTTCCCGGCATAATCGGCCCTCATGAAATTTTGCATATAGCCGTGCTTTTGGGCATAGGTTTTCAATGGTGGTTTATTGTCAAGGTATTGGATCAGGTTCCGACTACTCAATAACGAGATTATCAGCTAAACGAAGCTACACAAGTCATCTGGCTTCCATAAAGTCATGCCGGAACGACGGAAGAGTTATAAGCTATGAATCGGCTGCATAACGATCATTAAAAAACCGCATTTTCCAGCAATACATAATAAACCGCTGTTGGTTCGGGCGTTTACGGCGCATACTTGACTTGGATACGAAAGTATCGAACAGCGCTTTCACGCTTGGCGCGTCCAAAAGTGATGGGATCGTTTGATACGCGATATAAAAGCTTTAGTTCTTCACAGTGCGTAAGCCTGTCCCTTATCCTCAAAAAATCATTTGGCATTAAAAATACTTGGAACTTTGGTAATAAGGCATTCGGCTCAATAGCGGATTCACCTGATATAGGTAATAGTGCTTATTGATCGAAGAAATTGAACTTCCTATCTTATAGATACTCGTACAACACCAGCCGATTTTTTAGGGTTATTTAAATTAAAATAGGAAAGTGAATATGAAAAGAATAAATCTAGCGGCAATATTATTGGTTTTATCGGCATTCACCAGTGCTGTTTATGCCGATATTACCCTGCAATCCAAAGAAGAAGTAGAGGGCACCTGGAAGTTGCAATCCACTAAAAACTCTTTAACCGATAAAGATGCCATCCCAAGAGAAGATACCTGGGTATTTAAAGACGGCAAAGTAACGATCTTGCATATTCCGCGCGACGGAAAATTCTACGATCAACCGCCGGTAAATTACGAAATAGAAGACGGTAAATTAAAAGTTGCTCTGGTGGGTAATAGCAGATTCGACGTATTTTCTTTAGTGGAAAAAGACGAAAAGAGCATGACCTTAAAAGGAAAATTCGGCGGCTATTATTACTTTGTTAAAAAGTAGTCTTTAGGAATTTGAGGTGGCGATGGATTATCCCTTCGCCACAATGCATAGATGTTCGTCATGAGGATTCAACGCAAAACCTCCCGTACAAATCCCTCCTGCTTACCGCGTTAAAGCGCCCAGCGATAAAGTTAAAACATATCCTCCGTGACATAAACTTCGTGCCCCGAAATAGCGACCCCAATGCCTTGTAGGTCGTAGTTCGGCGACAGAATATTTCTTCGATGCGGCGGGCTATCCATCCAGCCTTGCACGGTTGATTGCACGATTTCTTCCTGCGTTTTCCAGAGATATTCTTTTTTTACCGCGATACCGTTTTCTTTAATCGTAACGACTTTGTCGTAAAGATTATTCATAAATATATTTTCACCCGGTCCGATTGCCCAGGTTTGAGGATCGTGTTGCTTTTTCTTGTTCCATCCCAGACTTTTAGCCCGTTCAACGGGATCTTCCTCCTGCAAATTCGTGTGGCTGAAAAAATGATAGCTCGCCATATCGCTGCTATGTTTGCGGGCGATCGCGGCGAGTAGCTCATCCCTATCCAATTGGGACAACCCGTGGCTTTGCCGCACCCGGTTTATCTGTTGATGAATTTGGCGTTCAATTTCAGCAGGAGTTATCTGCGGCGGCGCACCCGTATCGGCGGCTACCGGATAATGAGAAAGGCCGAGGCAAAAAATGAGCATGGATAAAATTCGTTTCATAATTTTGATACAGGAATAGTGGTGTAAATAAAGAAACCGTCGCGAGGCATTCGGTATTCGGAAAAAAAGCAAGAAAGTGTCGGTCTTTCCTTGCGCATAATTAAGTTTATTGTTTAAGGAAGGTACAATGCAAGACCTGGAGCCTTTTTGTAGGAACCTTTTTATAATCATGAAATGGGGAAGCTGCACCAATGCATGATCCGTCCATTTCACCATACTTGAATATCTCTGAGCACATTTCCAGCGGATTGGGTTTTGCCTTGAGCGGCGTCCTGTTGTCCGCGTCGGATGTTTTCCAGCACATAGAGCCGGTACATGATCTCTTCCATGTTGGCGTCTTCCGGGAGCCGGTCGATAGTGTCCAGAGCTTCTTGTTTACCGCTTGCATAATAATGCCCTCGTTGTGGTTGTGGACTGGCGTCACCTGCTGGGACATCTGATCATCACAAGTCCGGCAGGTCGGCTTAGAGATCAGACTGAAAGAGGTTCTCGTAATCTTGTCCCCCGTAGAACACGCCAATGATTGATACCAGATTGGCGCTCACGTCGTAAGCAATTACGGTTCGTCCTTTGTAGTTGGTTACACGCAGACCTTGCCGTATGTCACCACGGCAGACACCCCGATGAGGAAAAGTACTCAACCCTTCGCAATACGAGATAATTGCGCTGGTATAACGTTCTGCAATATTGGGTGATGCTTCGGCGGCGATGTAGCGATAGAGTGCTGCAAGCTGTTCTTCAGCTTCTGGTGTGAAAATGACGGTGTACTTCAACAAGCTTTTGTTTTGGCTATTTCGTGTTCAGCTGCTAGCCTTGCCCGCACTTGACCGACTGAGACGGCTCTTGACGGATCAGCCTTTAGCGCATCATAGGCTGATCCCACTTGATCATTGAGCCAGCTTTCCACGGCGCAGTCATGAGCTATTAGGGCGCACAATCCATCCCGGATCATTTCGCTTTCGCTCGCATACTCGCCAGCTTCGACTTTGGCCTTCACAATATCCGCGATATCGCTTGGTAGCGTGATGCTAAGTTGTCTGGTTGTGCTCATGACGAATCTCGATTGAATCATTGAAATGAAATCCTACTCCACAGATAACTCCGATGCAATGAACAAATCAACCAAGTCTTAAATGGCCGCGCCATTCAGCGCAAATCGAAATCAATTTAACCTGACCCCATTGATTTCTAAAGCCGGACGCTTAGCTCAAACATCCCAGAAATGTTAGGGACGGGGTTGCAAACCCCATTCCTCTTGGTTTTTTTGTGTTAACCAAGTAATTTATCGTACTCTGCATGACTGCCAATCCAAAACCACTGCACACCTTGATCAACAGGAACTCCAAGTGCGCGATAACCCAGGCTAACGCGAACGCTACGAAAGGCTCCATTTTTAACGGGTTTGAATTGTAACGAGGGATGATTCGGATTTTGTTTGAGCAGCTCATAGCTGTCACGCGCTTGCTGCTGAATATTAGTCGGCAAAGCATCGAAATATTGCCAGAACTTTGAAGAGGTAAAATGCCTCAAAGCTCACGCGCCGTGCCATTGTGATATTCAGCCAGAGCTTCAGCAGCTAGGGCATCAAGCTTTCCTGCATCAGCATCTGCTTCAATCTGTGCGTCCCAGACAGCTTCATCAAACTGAGCAAACCACCGGCGAAATTCAGCCAGCTCGTGTGCAGGTAACTGCTGGACCGCCTGTTCAATAGCTTGGATAGAAGCCATAAATCACTCCAAAATGTTTTCGTTAAAATATTACAAGACCGCATCAATCGAGAAACACTAACGGTGCGTTTTGTTCCTTACCTTACCGCGTTATTCTAAAGCATTCAAACGAACAATCCATTTCCGTATCAAGATTTCCAGTAAGGTTGGATATCGATAAGGGCGGGTGCGCCCCTTGGCTTGTTTTTTGAATATAGAATTAGCTGTTTTTGGGCCAACGACTCGGGTTGCGGGCATCATTCAACACCGCCAAAATATGTACAAGATCACCCCGCACCGCATAAAACAAACCGTAAGGGAATCGTGGAAGGAAAGCTCTGCGAACACCGGTGATTACCTCGGCATAAAGCAGAGGCGCTTGCTCTAACCGTTTTATCTGTAACTCCATTGCCGCAATAAATTCTTCACCGAGACCGGGGTTCTGCAATTCGTACCACTCTTGAGCTTCACCAATTTCACGCAATGCTCGCGAAGAAAATTTTAGGCGGAACGCCATGAGCCACCTTGAAGGCGTGATTTAACTTGATCCCAGGAATAACCTGCTTCCGGATTTGCGTCGAACTCCTTCATGCGGACTTCGAGCTCGGCCTTTAGCGCAGGCGAAATTTCCACGGCTTCAGAAACTGCTGCAACGCTGTCCCAGATGAGCTCAACGAGACGAATGCGCTCCTGTACTGGAAGCTCAAGAATGGCGGGAATATTGATATTGTTCATATTGAGGGTATGTCCTTCTTCAAAACAAGCAATCGGAAACAAACGTTACTGCATTATATCTTTACTCCAGTTAAGTGCAATGTTGGGCCGATGCCCTACCGGGTTGCTTTCACTGGTTCCCAAGCTCCAGCTTGGGAACCCAGTCTCGGAAACTCCAGCTTCCCGAGTAACTCACCACGCCCTTATCACCTCAATTAACCCGACTTGTCCGGCATAATTACGCGCACTGGAATAGCGCCAATGCTCAGCTTGATCGACATAGCCGCGTTTCACCGGATTTTGATGAATGTAATCCAACTTCTGATGCATAACCGCCTCGGATTCGATGATTTGCGGATGATTGCCTTCTTCCCAAACCTGATACGTAGTTTCTTGTTTATGAGCACGCTTGAAAAATACCGGCTGTTCCAACAACTTAACCGAGCGGCATTGCTCCAGATGCGCGATGATTTGCCTTGCGGTATAAGATTTAAATCGCTGCATATCATGGCTTAAATCTTCCGAAGCGGCGATAAAGCTGAGTTGAGCAGCTTGTCTGCTCAAACGAAACTTATGCCCTTTGGGTATAAGATGCAGGTGATTTTCAAGGATGACATAACCGTATAGCTGGAAAGTAAGCGTCCGCTTTCCCCACCTATGTTAAATGCCCGGAATGATCGATCCTTAGATTTTTTGATGAGGAAAAGTGATGGCGTTATCGACGGATTGGATCAATCATATCGAAGCATGGCAGCGTAGCG
>Ga0208270_100062_pt1 | contig 79080 bp, 77 predicted proteins | sample LakWasM109_LOW13_2_FD_183925 | JGI IMG/M metagenome (GOLD analysis project Ga0208270, IMG submission 183925) | Freshwater sediment methanotrophic microbial communities from Lake Washington under simulated oxygen tension - Sediment Metagenome... | ecosystem: Environmental > Aquatic > Freshwater >...
TGGATTCAAATACAAATAAGCTCCGGTCTGACTCACATTCGTAGCCGATAAACCTGTTGGTGCATTACACGGAGGTGGCGGACAAGCCAAAGTCGTAAACGTTCCACCTGTTGACCATGGACTTACTGTTAGAGTTGTTCCGGCTACTGTATTTGGACAAATGAGTTGGGCTTGCCATTCGTAAGTCGTGCCACAAGTTAAATTACCTAACTGATAAGGCAAAGTAACATGCTCAAGAGTTGTCCATGCCGTAGTGGTTCCACCATGATAGCGGATATTAAATGTTCCTACATTACTCGATGTTGGATTTAAATACAAATAAGCTCCGGTCTGACTCACATTCGTAGCCGACAAACCTGTTGGTGCATTACACGGAGGTGGCGGACAAGCCAAAGTCGTAAACGTTCCGCCTGTTGACCAATCACTCACAGCGGTAGTTCCAGTTGCTGTATTTGGACAAATTAATTGTGCCTGCCATTCGTAAGTCGTGCCGCAAGTTAAATTACCCAATTGATAAGGCAATGTAACATGCTCAAGAGTTGTCCATACGGTAGTGGTTCCACCATGATAGCGGATATTAAATGTTCCAATATTACTTGATGTTGGATTCAAATACAAATAAGCTCCGGTCTGACTCACATTCGTAGCCGATAAACCTGTTGGTGCATTACACGGAGGTGGCGGACAAGCCAAAGTCGTAAACGTTCCACCTGTTGACCATGGACTTACTACTGCATTTGGTGATGCATTAGGACATATTAATTGTGCCTGCCATTCGTAAGTCGTGCCACAGGTTAAATTACCCAATTGATAAGGCAATGTAACATGCTCAAGGGTTGTCCATACCGTAGTGGTTCCATTATGATAGCGGATATTAAATGTTCCTACATTACTCGATGTTGGATTCAAATACAAATAAGCTCCAGTCTGACTCACATTCGTAGCCGATAATCCTGTTGGTGCATTACACGGAGGTGGCGTACACGCCAAAGTCGTAAACGTTCCGCCTGTTGACCATGGACTTACTACTACATTTGGTGATGCATTAGGACAAATTAATTGTGCTTGCCATTCGTAAGTCGTACCACAAGTTAAATTACCCAATTGATAAGGCAAAGTAACATGCTCAAGGGTTGTCCATGTGGTAGTGGTTCCACCATGATAGCGGATATTAAATGTTCCTACATTATTCGATGTTGGATTCAAATACAAATAAGCCCCGGTCTGACTCACATTCGTAGCCGATAAACCTGTTGGTGAATTACACGGAGGTGGCGTACACGCCAAAGTCGTAAACGTTCCGCCTGTTGACCATGGACTCACAGCGATAGTTCCCGTTGCTGTATTTGGACAAATGAGTTGGGCTTGCCATTCGTAAGTAGTACCGCAAGTTAAATTGCCTAATTGATACGGAAGTGTAACATGCTCAAGGGTTGTCCATGCTGTAGTGGTTCCACCATGATAACGAATGTTAAATGTTCCTACATTACTCGATGTTGGATTCAAATACAAATAAGCCCCGGTCTGACTCACATTGGTAGCCGATAAACCTGTTGGTGCATTACACGGCGGCGGCGTACAAGCCAAAGTCGTAAACGTTCCACCTGTTGACCAATCACTCACAGCGGTAGTTCCAGTTGCTGTATTTGGACAAATGAATTGTGCCTGCCATTCATAAGTCGTACCACAGGTTAAATTACCCAATTGATAAGGCAAAGTAACATGCTCAAGGGTTGTCCATGCGGTAGTGGTTCCACCATGATAGCGGATATTAAATGTTCCAATATTACTTGATGTTGGATTCAAATACAAATAAGCTCCGGTCTGACTCACATTGGTAGCCGATAAACCTATTGGTGTGGCGCAAGTTGTTTGTGCCAATAGCTGTTCTGGAAATAGTATTTGTAAAGCAAAAACCAGAATCCCTATAAGATAGTAGCATTGTTTCATAGTACTTCATTTTAGTTTTGTTAAGTAAATTTAACTATAATTTTTATTGCTGAGATTTCGAGCCCTGATTTTTCATAAATTTCTGGATTATAAGACAATAACCTCTAATAAACATCCTTTTTTGTAAGCAAAAAGAGCCTAGTTTATCCATACTATTTTAGTAACTATCCGTAAAAAATAAAAAAATAATATAATTTTCCTATTTTTGATCAAAATCCAATCCATGAAAAAAACCATTACTCTCCTATCCCTTTTTGTTCTTATCGCTTCCTCTTGTGGGGTCAAGCAAACCCGTGAACTATTAACTTCAGGCGACTATGATGCAGCCATTCGCAATGCCGTCGAAGGACTACAAGGCAACAAAAATGCCAAAGGCAAACAAGACTATGTGTACATGCTCGAAGAAGCCTTTGCTAAAGCTAAAGAACGCGATTTGCGCGATATTCAAGGCTGGTTCAAAGACACTAATCCGAAAAACTTAGAAAAGATTTACAACACTTACGTACAACTAAATTACCGTCAGGAGCAAATTCGCCCCTTGTTGCCCTTGAAATTATTGAAAGAAGGTCGCGATGCTCAATTTCCTTTTGAGGATTATACGGATCAGATGGTCAGCAGCAAAAATGCTTTGTCAAAATACTTATACGACAATTCGAAAGCCTTATTAGTAACCAAAGACAAAATGACCATTCGTCGTGCTTATGATGATTTGATGTATTTAGAAAGTATCAATCCAGGATTCAAAGATACCGGCAAACTGATGGATGAAGCCAAAGCCAAAGGAACCGATTACGTTAGCGTTTATACTAAAAACGAAACCAACATGGTCATCCCCGTTCGTTTAGAAAATGATTTGCTCGACTTTAGCACTTATGGTTTGGATGATAAATGGACCGTTTACCACAGCAACCGTGTTAAAGGAATTGACTATGATTATGGCTTGATTGTGAATTTCCGTGACATTAAATTATCGCCGGAACAACAAAAAGAAAAACAATTCGAAAAAGAAAAGCAAATCAAAGATGGTGTAAAGAATCTTTTAGATGAACACGGTAACGTGGTAAAAGACAGTTTAGGGCACGCCATCAAAGTAGATAACATGAAAACTATTCATATCAGCATTTATGAGTTTTCACAAATCAAATCCTGTCAAGTAACTGCCAAAGTAGATTACATCAACTTTAAAACCAACCAATTGATTGAAACGTTTCCTTTAGCCAGTGAGTTTGTCTTTTCTAATGTATATGCCAATTACAAAGGTGACAAACGCGCTTGTGAAGACACGTATTATTCCAATTTTGATAGAAAAGCAGTGCCGTTTCCTAGCAATGAGCAAATGGTTTATGATACCGGTACCGATTTAAAAAATAAACTGAAAGACATCATCTCCAGAAACAAATTCAGGAGATAACAAAAAATCCGAAGCACTGCTTCGGATTTTTTGTTTGGCATAACTATAAAACTTTGTCGTTAATTTGATTGGTTCTTTACATCGGTGTAAACTACTTTTGAAATCTCTCCTATCAAGTCGGATAATTTTTTCAAATCAGTTCCTTTAGTCATTACCGTAAGCAAATAACCCCCATTGTCTAAATAAACCACAGCCGACTCATGCAATTGTTTCTCGTTTTGATTCCCTGACTCCCCAAACTTATGGGCAATCTTAGTATTAGCCGGAATGCCTTTCATGATCCCATCCTTAAAATCACACTCGCTCAACAGTTCGGCCGCAAATTCAGAGTTTGGTATGGTTAGATACCCTGCATTGAAAATAGTTCGCATAAAAAGAGAATAATCTTTCACCGTAAAAAGGTATTGATTGGCATATACATTAGGTACCTCAACACCAATATCCGAAAATAGCTTTTGCATCAATTTGTTATCCATATTACTTTCCAGCAGTATTGTAGCCGCATTATCAGAGTATTTTATCATGTAAGTCAATAGCTCTTTAACGGTATAACTTTGACCTAACTGAATGGATTTCGATACATACGAAATATTCTTGCCGGTTTCCACCTTATTAGTATACGGAATCACTTTGTTTAAAAAGCCCGGATGTTCTTCATCCATTTTTAAAATGGTAATCAATACCGGAACTTTGAACAAGGAGCCTGGCTGGTATTTCTCATTTTCGTTAAAAACCGTCCATTCTCCATTGGCACGAAGATAAACAGAGGCAGCAGTAACGCCGTTGACTTGTTTGTATTTTTCAATGATATCAGCCACTTTAAGTTTGGTGCTGACCAAATTATCCGATTCACAATTCTCATCCACCCACAAAATAGGCTTGACGAATTTCAATCCGGATATACGCTTTATGTTGTATTCGCAACTTTTCTTTTCAGAATTGACCGCAAGTTCCGCTGCTTCTTTATCACTCAACCACCAGTAAATCATACCGGAAGCCATCAATGAAATAATTAGGGATGTGATAATAACTTGGATAAAAGAAAATTTCCTTGAGGCAAATGAAGACATGTATTTAGTTTTGGTTTGTGTCGCCAAAAATAGATAAGTTACTAGTAAAAATTGACAAGAAATATGTTAGACTTTTCTTAAAATAGTGTTAAATATACCGCTTTAAATCATCGGCATAGATATCGCCGTGTGAGGCTGTATAAACCGGTTCCCCGTTTCTGATTAACAACAATTGCGGCGATTGATGCTCTACCCCAAAGCGGTGGGCAATAGCGTTAGAAAGATCCCTATTCTCCAACAAGTCAAGGAAATAAGGCGTAACTTTATCTTCTAAATCAAACTCGTTTTCAAACTGTTTCAATGTCATCCGACTCACTCCGCAACGGGTGCTATGCTTGAAGATGGCTACCGGTTTGTCGGCAGATGTTGTGATGATTTCATTTAGTTGCCCTAAATCTGTTAAGGGTTTCCATCCCACTTTGGAGGTGCTGTTAGGTTCTTCCGAACCGCCGAAGATGCTTTTAAATAGGTTCATTATGGCTTGTTTTGCGACATTTTGACGTAAAGTAAAGCAAAAAATGCTTAGAAATCAGTCATTCTGTCTTGTTTTACGATTTGGAACACATCTTGACGATGCAGTTTCAAAGCTAATTAATTTATGTAAAACACAAATTGACTTTAACTTTTACACAACACACAAAAAGAAAAAAGAGATTAAAAAACTATGAACATCAACAATTTAACTATCAAATCGCAGGAAGCTTTGCAACAGGCACAGCAGATTGCACAAAGTTTTGGACAACAACAACTCGAAAACGAGCACATCTTCAAAGGGATACTCGAGGTAGATGAGAATGTAGCGCCCTTTATTTTAAAGAAAATGAATGTCAATGTCGATCTATTCAAACGAATCTTAGACAGCACCATTCAAAGCTTTCCGAAAGTATCGGGTGGCGACATCATGCTTTCGCGGGAAGCCAATACCGCTTTGACCGAAGCCAACATCATTGCCAAAAAAATGAACGATGAATACGTATCTATCGAGCATTTGATTCTGGCCATATTCAAATCAAAAAGCAAGGTAGCCCAAATCTTAAAAGACCAGGGTGTTACCGAAAAAGGCCTCGAAGCCGCCATAGCCGAAATGCGCAAAGGCGAACGGGTAACCTCTGCCTCTGCCGAGGAAACCTATAACGCTTTGAACAAATACGCCAAAAACCTAAACGAATTAGCCCGCACCGGCAAGCTCGATCCAGTGATTGGCCGTGACGAAGAGATTCGTCGTGTATTGCAAATCCTGACGCGCCGTACTAAGAACAACCCTATGTTGGTTGGTGAACCCGGTGTAGGGAAAACAGCCATTGCGGAAGGTTTGGCTCACAGAATCGTGGACGGTGACGTGCCCGAAAACTTGAAAGACAAAATCGTATACTCTCTGGATATGGGTGCGCTGATTGCCGGTGCCAAATACAAAGGGGAATTTGAAGAACGATTAAAATCGGTAGTGAAAGAAGTGACTTCTGCCGAAGGGGATATCGTCTTATTCATTGACGAAATTCACACGCTTGTGGGTGCCGGAGGTGGCGAAGGCGCTATGGATGCCGCCAACATACTGAAACCTGCTTTGGCTCGTGGAGAACTGCGCGCCATTGGAGCAACAACCTTGGACGAGTACCAAAAATACTTCGAAAAAGACAAAGCCTTAGAGCGTCGTTTTCAAAAGATTACAGTGGACGAACCGGATACCGAAAGCGCCATCTCGATTCTGCGAGGGATTAAAGAGAAATACGAAACCCACCATAAGGTGCGTATCAAAGACGACGCGATTATTGCGGCAGTAGAGTTATCGCAACGGTATATCACCAATCGTTTCCTGCCGGATAAAGCCATTGACTTGATGGACGAAGCGGCCTCTAAACTGCGTATGGAAATCAACTCCAAACCTGAAGAACTCGATGTATTGGACAGAAAGATCATGCAGTTGGAAATTGAAATCGAAGCCATCAAACGTGAGAATGATGCCAACAAACTCAAAGGCTTGGGTATGGATTTGGCAAACCTCAAAGAAGAACGCAACGAGATATTTACCAAATGGAAATCAGAGAAAGATGTAGTAGATAACATTCAGGCGGTGAAGTTGGAGATTGAAGACTTTAAACTGGAAGCCGAACGTGCCGAACGCGATGGCGACTATGGTAAAGTAGCCGAAATCCGTTACGGAAAAATCAAAGAGGGTCAGGAACGCTTAGATGCTTTGCAACAACAATTGATAGAAAACCAGTCGGGCACTTCTTTGATTAAGGAAGAAGTCACCCGCGAAGACATAGCCGAAGTAGTAGCTAAGTGGACCGGCATACCGGTGATGAAGATGCTGCAAGGCGAAAGAGAAAAGCTATTGCGCCTGGAAGAAGAACTGCACCACCGCGTGGTAGGTCAGGAAGAAGCTATTGAAGCCGTGAGTGATGCTGTGCGAAGAAGCCGTGCCGGATTGCAGGACATGAAGAAACCGATTGGTTCCTTCCTATTCCTTGGGACTACCGGTGTGGGTAAAACCGAATTGGCGAAAGCCCTGGCGGAATACCTTTTTGACGATGAAAACGCCATGACGCGTATTGATATGAGTGAATACCAGGAACGCCACAGCGTGAGTAGATTGGTAGGTGCTCCTCCTGGGTATGTGGGTTATGACGAAGGCGGGCAGTTAACCGAAGCCGTGCGAAGAAAACCGTACTCTGTGGTCTTATTAGACGAGATTGAGAAAGCCCACCCCGATACGTTCAACATCTTATTGCAGGTATTAGACGAAGGTAGATTGACCGACAACAAAGGCCGTGTAGCCGACTTTAAGAACACGATTATCATCATGACCTCTAACATAGGAAGTCATATCATACAGGAGAAGTTTGAGAACTTAAAAGGCAGCATAGACGCTGCTACCGAAGCCGCCAAGGTGGAAGTACTGGGCTTGTTAAAACAAACCGTGCGCCCTGAGTTCATCAACCGTATAGACGAAATTGTAATGTTTGCGCCACTAACCAGTGCCAACATCAAAGAAATAGTGGGACTGCAATTGCAAAGCGTTATCAAAATGCTGGCGCTCCAAAACATTACCATGGATGCCACACCGGAAGCCATTGAGTACTTGGCTGAGAAAGGTTATGACCCACAATACGGAGCCCGACCGGTAAAACGAGTAATTCAAAGAGAAGTTCTCAACCAACTCTCGAAAGAGATCTTGGCGGGTAAGGTTACTACTGACAGCATCATACTGTTAGACAGTTTTGATGGACAGTTGGTGTTTCGAAATCAAAGTGAATTAGTAGAGTAAGTTTTTTTCATAATTTAGGTTAGGTTAGTTTGAAAAGCCCTGACGGAGTTAAGACCGTTGGGGCTTTTTTGTGTTATGCGTTGACTTTTTCACATTTTGATGTTTGTTATGGCTGTAATGACTTTTGTTATGGCTGTAATGGATATTGTTAGGCGTGTAATGAGTTTTGTTAAGGGTGTTATTGATATTGTTAGGTGTGTTATTGACATTGTTATGGCTGTAATGGATATTGTTATGGCTGTAATGGATATTGTTAGGCATGTAATGAGTTTTGTTATGGCTGTAATGGATATTGTTAAGGGTGTTATTGTCGTTTAGCGGACTTATTGACGGTTGGTAGATTTAAAAAAGAGTTTTTATGGTGGTGTGGGGAGCTTTTTATACTTTGTGTGAACTAATAAATGGCTACGACTTTTGAAAATCATTTTAGTATCACTATGTTCAAACAAATAAGAAGTAAGTGATATCATATAATCTAGTAAAAAAAACAAACTACATATTTTAAATGGAACATATTTTAGATTTAGAGTCTCAAACTGAAGAATTAAATTCAATATTTTTAAAAATAAAAGAATCAAACACGATTCTTTTTTTAGGGGCTGGGGCTTCAGTTGGAGAAAAAAGGTATTTAAGTAAAGAGCTTATAGAATTTTATGAATCAAAGCTAGGGTTTAGTGTAAATGAAAAAAATATAACTAAATGGATTGATATATTATCTGCAGACGAAAGATTTATCAGGGGTGATTTTGACAATTTTGTTACTAATATTATTCAAAAACTAAATATAACTGAAGCTCACAAAATAATGGCAAGCATACCATGGCGTGAAATTATTACAACCAATTATGATTTGCTAGTTGAACGTGCCTTTGATGCAATTACAAATTCTTCTCAAAAGGAATACGAATTAAAAACAATAAGAAGTAAAAATCAATATAACTATAGAGAATCTAATACTGAAGTAAAATATATTAAATTAAATGGTTGTATTCAAGACAAGAGTCTATATCCTTTAGCATTTTCAAGTGATGATTTTAATAAGCTCAAGCAATTTTATAAAATTGTATTGAATGATTTAAAAAATTTAAGTCCAGAAATTTCATTTCTAAGCATTGGATATTCCTTTTCTGATGAATTTGGTAAAGAAATATTAGAAAAATTTGATTCATATAATTTTCGTGAAAAAAGATGGATCATTAATGTTGACCCGTTTCCTAATGAAAATGCCTTGTCATTTTACACAAAGAATAAAGTGTGTATAGTAAAATGTTCTTTTGAAGATTTTTTCCTTAAATATCAAGAATGGAACTTAAAACAAATTAATGTTGTTGTAAAGAAAAAAGGGTTATATATCTCTAATAGTAATGAATTTTTAATTTCAACTCCTCCACATTTACTAATAAACCTTGACGGCATTGTAAAACAACTTAATTCTAAATTGAGAGATAGGTTTGTAAAAGATGAAGATTATTTTAGAGGTGAAGAACCAACATTTAATTTAATTCAAAGAGGTACTGATGTAATCAAAACTAAATTTATTGAAGACTTTAAAGGCAAAATTAAAACCGTTTTACAAGAACCAAAAGGTACATTCTTACCAGTCTTCTTTATTACTGGAGATTTTGGAATTGGTAAATCTACACTTGCACTAAGGTTAATCCACGAGCTTGAAAAATTGCCTGACCTCGATATTGTCGCATTTGAAATAATTGATTTTAATAGAGTCAAAAAAGAATTACTTATAGATTTAGTCAAGACTTGTAAGTCTAAAAACTTTTTATTTTTTTGTGACGAAGTAGAAATAGAAAGCTATTTTAAAGGTTTTTTAGACATTCAAAGAGATTTAAGTATTGAGCAGTTTCAAGATTGTAATGTGTTTTTTTTAGTGCCAATAAGAGAAAATATTTTAGAAAAATTTAAATTAACCAGGACAATTACAAATTCGTATGAATTAAAAATTACAGGACATTTTGAGCATGATGAAATTGACGAATTATTAGAAAAATTAAAAAAATCTAATCTAATAGAATTCAGAGATGCAGAGGAAAAAAAATATTTAATTAACAAAATTATCCGAGAATATAATTCAGATTCATTCATTGCATTAATGGCCTCAATTACTTCTGGCAATCATGAAAATGATTTAATAAGTAGCTATAATCAATTATCAAAAAATGCTCAAGATGCATTTTTATATACTGCTTTATTACATAAATACAAATTATTAATGCCCGCAACTTGGCTGAAACACAGTATTTCAATGGACTGGGAATCATTTACCAGCAAAATAATAAAAGCTGAAGGTAAGGGTATCTTATATCAAGAAATCAAGAATTCACATGGGACCCAACCAGATTTATACTTCAGAACAAAACACCCATTGATTGCAGAAAAATTAGTAACTCGATTTATTCCCAACTTAGATAAGCAGTTTAACTATTATGTCCAAATGCTAAAAAAAGTTGAAACTGGGCAAACTAATTCATATATAGTAAATGACTTATTAAAAGCACTTTTAAAAAGTGGAGATTATAGTAATACACAAATTGATAAATTATTTGATGCTGCGTTAACTAAACTTTCTGATGACCCATATTTTTTATTAAACTATGCATATAATTTACAAAAAAGAAATACAAAAGCATCTTTAAAAAAGGCAATAGAAGAAATTATTTATGCTGAATCTCTTTTGGAATATCGTAATCATAGATTTATTCATAGACGTGCAGTTTTAAATTTTGAATTAGCTAAATTATTCTTTGCAGAAGAACAAGAAATGAATTATAGCTCATTTTATTTGAGAGAAGCTTCAGAGTTGTTTATAACAAAACAGCTTATGGATCCTTTTTCAGCATTTAGCTATGTTGATTACATTAAAATGCTTGTTTGGGAATTAGAAAATATTGTTCATGATGAAGAAGACAATATGCAAAAACAGATTCGAATTGAAGATCTATTAGACTTGGCATTTAGAACAGTTAGCGACAATTTAATTAAAATAGATAATTTACAGACAATATATGCTGAATATCTAAAAGAAATAACAAACAATATTGACTATAAATCATATCTAGAAAACTTATATCAAGATGATAGATTAAGACCCTATTCTTGTATTTTATTATTCAATTATTATTCTGAAAAAGGAAATTTTGAAAAATGTGATGATTTCCTAAATGAAATGGAAAATTATCAAAGTAATTTTGAAATAGTAAAATTTTTATTCAAAATATATGGTAGAAATCTACACAATCCTAATATTAGAATAAAATTACTCAGATTAAGTCGTGATAACTCAAAATTAGAAAAAGATAATCCTTTAAGATTCAACTTTTTTAATTTTATTGCAGAATCATACAATAATAATTATTCAGAAGGTAAAAGATTTTTAAATAATATTCAAACTAAATATAATAACTTAAATCCTGAGTTCCATTATCAATGGAAAGATCAAACCGGAGAAGTCAGAATATTTGAAGCAAAAGTAATTAGAAATAATGGCGAAAAATTTAAAGCTATTAAAATACCTGAAATTCAGTTAACTGCAAAATTGATTAAAGGAAACTATGATAATTTTATAATAGGTGCAAATGTAAATGTTATTCTACATTTTTATTTATATGGACTAATGGCAGAAATTACAAATCAACATTAATTAATCAATCGACCAACGCCGATTTGTAATAAGTACGAATCAAAAATAAGAAAGAATCTAATAGTTCCTAGAGGCTATGTTCTATTGAGCGAGAGGCGAAAGTCTTTCGCTTTTTTTTATGCTTCTCGATTGGTTTTGCTTGGCTAAGCTGCTTGGTATTCAACAGTTTGCTTCGCTGTGCTCGCAATGACTATGTTTTGGATTCAAGAGTTTGCTTCGCTGCGCTCGCAATGACGATAATTGGACTCATTTTTAACACGTTAACTATTTTCACGACGTTTTTTTAGTGAAAAATCGTTTTACAATTTTGTAGGATGTTCTTTATAGTCGTTTGTGCTGTCAATAAATTTTGTCTTTTGTTGAAAATAATGTAAAATCTTATAAATAAATTATTCTTACAATTCGTTTTTTGAAGTAAAATGTAAGAATCGTTGATAATATGATAAAAGTGTATTTACTTACATTTTTTGCTTGTTTCGCAAGAAAATGTTTTTATAACTTTGGCACGATGGTCGACCCAAATCATTGATTATAAACTTTTTAAAACCTATTATTATGAATCAATTACAGGAGCGTAAGCGCTCGATGTACTATGTTGTTGAAGATTTTTTGGCAACTGTACCCGCGGCTACTATAGCCATTATGCCTGAGTTTGCTGATAAACTCAGTGCCTTTACCACTACCGTAAGTGAAATACGGTCAAAAAGCGAAAGCCAAACGACTAACCGGATAGGTTATCGCATGGTAAAGGATGATTTAAAACTCGATATGACTAAAAATGCTATTGATGTAGCTACAAGAGTTAAAGCGTATGCCATTAACATTAACGATGTAGTGCTGCGCGAGGAAATGTATCAGCGTATCAGTAATTTGTACCGACGCCCTGATACGGTATGTGCGGATATCTGCCGGTATATTTATGGCAGAGCAAAAGACCTAGTAGGGAATTTAACAGACTATGGCGTTACGGGAGTTATGCTGGATACTTTGGAGAACAGTATTAACGATTATACTGCTTATATTCCTAAGCCCAGAGCGGGTATTGTAGAACGGAAACAGGCGACAAATGAAATGCATGGCTTGTTTACTGACAGTGATATGGTGCTTAAAAACATGGATGCACTGGTGACGATGCTTCAGTTTAGTGAGCCTGAGTTTTATGCTACTTATTTTTCGAGCCGAAAAATTATAAGACCGGGTTACCGAACCGTGGCTTTGAGGGGGTTCATCACCGATACGGATGGGCTGCCGTTGCCTAAAGTGGCTGTTATCATTGAGGATACGGACATTACCCGAAAATCGACTAGCAGTGGTGCCTTTGAGGTTAAAGACTTAGCTAGCGGCATGTATAACATAGTGATGCAAAAGTCGGGTTATGCCGATGTGAGAACTATAGTGGCGGTTACTGCCACCGAACGCACGGTGTTTAGTACGGTTATGGAAGCGGAAAGTGCTAAGGGTAAAAAAGTGGCATAGCTATTTTCTAAATAAATACCATGATGAAAGCACCTTGAGAGGGGTGCTTTTTGTTTGGTTGTGACTATTATCATAAAACCACGTATTGTCATTGCGAGGAATGAAGCAATCTCGAGATGTTTGCAGAGGGTTTAACAGTTTGCTTCGCTTTGCTCGCAATGACGCGATTAAGGGGATAGATTGCTTCGCTTCGAGGAGGTTTGCGGTGGGTTTAACAGTTTGCTTCGCTTCGAGGAGGTTTACGGAGGGTTTAACAGTTTGCTTCGCTTCGAGATGTTTGCAGAGGGTTTAACAGTTTGCTTCGCTTTGCTCGCAATGACGCGATTAAGGGGATAGATTGCTTCGCTTCGAGGAGGTTTGCGGTGGGTTTAACAGTTTGCTTCGCTTCGAGGAGGTTTACGGAGGGTTTAACAGTTTGCTTCGCTTCGAGGAGGTTTACGGAGGGTTTAACAGTTTGCTTCGCTTCGCTCGCAATGACTATGTAACTTTTAATGACTGATTAATTATGAAACCGGGATTTGTATACATTATCACGAATAAAAACAATACTACCTTGTATATTGGAGTTACTTCTAATTTACCTGAACGTATCTTGGAACATAAAGAGAAACGGTATAACGGCTCGTTTTCGGCTCGGTACAATTTGAATAAGTTGGTATATTATGAGCAGTTCCAAATGATTGGTGATGCTATTGGACGTGAAAAGCAATTGAAAGGTGGTAATAGAGCCAAAAAGGAACAACTGATAAATAGCATGAATCCTAACTGGTTGGATTTGTATAATGAGGTAAAGGATATAATGGAACTGTAAATGAAATTGGTTTGCTGCGAGGAGGTTTGCGGTGGGTTCAACAGTTTGCTTCGCTGCGAGGAGGTTTGCGGTGGGTTCAACAGTTTGCTTCGCTGCGAGGAGGTTTGCGGTGGGTTCAACAGTTTGCTTCGCTGCGAGGAGGTTTGCGGTGGGTTCAACAGTTTGCTTCGCTGCGCTCGCAATGACTAGGAGAACTACCCGTTTTTTTTGAAATTCTTATTGATAGTAACGCAACCAAAGAACGCTAATCAAGACTACTAATAAAAACAACTTATGAAAAACAAGCTACTATTGTTGCTGATTCCTTTATTGATGACCACCGCTAAAACTAATTCACAGAGTACAGAGGTAATCGGTGGGTTTCCGGGTGGGCCTTTGATTATTGCCTTTAGTGGCAATTATTTATACATGGTGGCCGGAGATAAAATTCAGAAAATAGATGTTACGCTCACCAGCCCATCAGCGGTTACCGTAGTATCGGGTCTCACCTCTCCGCAATATTTAGCCATTAAAGACAACTACTTATACATAGCACAAGGCACCAAAATAAGCAAGGTGAACATCAATGCCGCCACGCCAACAACAGCAACCGACGTCATTACCGGGATAGGTTTTGCACAGGGATTGTGTTTTAGTGGCAATACCCTTTATATTGCCTTTTACAACGGGGGTAAAATAGCCAAAATAGACGTCATGCAAAGCAACCCGGTTTTGACCAATGTAATCACCGGCATCAGTAGTCCGATTGCTTTGGCTATTAATGGTAACGATTTATACTTTAGCTCTACTGTATCTGCTACCTATCCCTCTCAGGGCATATCAAAGATAGATGTAACACAAGCGGTACCGGTAATGCACACCCTACTTACCGGAGTAGATGATCCTAAGGCTTTTATCCTGAATGGGAATGCATTGCTTTTTTCGGAGTTAGGGGCCAATACCATAGCTGCTATTGACATTACGCAGGCCAATCCGGTAAAAACGCTGCTTTTAAATGTTCCTTTGGGGCCTTACGGTATTGCTATTTACAATAACACCCTCTACGCCAGCGAATTATTTGCTAATAGAATTATAAAACAAAACACAGCGTTGTCTCTAAATAGTAACCCGATAACTGATACCCGAATAAAAGTATTTCCAAACCCGGCTCAAGACGAAATCACTATATCCGGAATAGTTCCAACATACTATACGATTTACAATCTGATGGGTCAGAAAGTAGTACAAGGCACAATGGATACGAACACGATAACCGTTAACAGTCTGACTAAAGGAATCTATTACTTAAAAACAGCAACTCAAGAGACTGTACGATTTATCAAAGAATAGCTATTCTTTTGCTAGCAGTTGCTCTGAACTTATCCGGTTCTAGTAGTACTTCAACTAGTCCTGCCTAAGATACTAATATCATATTTTAGATTCCGACTTAGTCGATTTACCAACTGTTAGCAAAACATGTCGCTCAGGGTTAAGAAATTCAATGCTGGTTTGAGCTTTATTCACTTTCATTTCTGTTTCGCCTAAGTCATTTTTAAGCTTATAAGTAGTAGCAACAGCGTTTGTTTTAGCATCAATAATTTGATAGACAAATTTTAAGTCGGTCAGATAAAATACTACTTCGTGTTTTTTGACATCCAAGAACACAAAGGAATATTCATTCCCCGATTGATCGCACTCGCCTTGCTGCAACGGTTTTTCATCAATGCAATACTGTTGTACGTTAAACACTTGCTTTTGAGCATATACTCCTGAAGTGAGCAAAAACAATAACATTACTTTTTTCATAGGTTCCCTCTTTTAGTATTTGGATAGGTATAAACAAAAGTCAAGCCAAAGTACTATAGCCATTTCTTTTTAACTACCTTACCAACTCACTAAATCGAAGCAAATGAATACCACAAAACTTATTGGAACAATTCTACTACTATTCAGTCTTGGCATTGGCTATATGGGTGTCACTAAAATAACTAACAATACCGCTGTTGTTAGTGTATTGGGTATAAAAATAGATGCCTCAAATGAATCAGGTAAACAACAAGGGTTTCTTTACATAGGACTAGCTGTAGTGCTATTTGCCGGTGGAATTTATACTTTCAATAAAGCAAAATAAAGACCTCACCTTAGATAAGGTTGTAGAATACTAAGGGTGTTGTTAGGATAAAATAGTTTTACTTTTTAGCAGTCTTAGCATCAAACAGTGCCATCATTTCGGTAGCTCTTTCAGTGTCCCCAACAGCTTTTAGGGACTTCGCATAGCGGTAAAAGTACACGGGATCTAAATCGGTAGTAATTTCAAATAATTGACAATACCATTCGGCAGCAGCTGCCCAATCATCGTCAAAAAAGCTTCTGTCTGCTACTTTTTTGAGCATATCCTCCGTTTTGTAGCCATTATTCAAAACCCTTTCATAGGTATTTAAAACATTGATACGAACAGATCGGTTTCCCATTTTCGGGACAATCGTATCCATTTTAATTGGTTTTATAGGAGCATTCCCTATAACTTTAACAGGAGCTGGCGCTTCAGTACCCATCACGGCAACTTTTGTTCTTACCAGTTTCGGAGTGACAACCCGGCTGTTGTTAGGACCCAAATCATTGGTGTTTACTAATTTCAAATCGGGAACCGTATATGTGCTGGTACTGCTTCCGAAGTTCATGTTAATCTTTTCTTCGACATGGTAAGAGACTACCGTAAACTCATTATCATTCAATTTATCCGACATTACCAGGGTGTTTTCGAAGGGTACATTGGTGAAAACGTCATCATTGCCCTGGGCAAAACAGCTAACCGAGAAAATAGCTGTTACAACAAAAAGAGGGGTATAATTTTTCATACTAACTTAAATTTAAGATTATACAAATAATTATAGGGCAGAATAAAGGTACTCAAAATAGCTTTTCAAAGCGCATTTTTTTGATTTATTTTACTGAATCCCAGAAAGTAACTTTGCTAACAGATAATATACCATCATAAAAATAAAAAGCGGTTTTATACAAAACCGCTTTTTTAATTCTTATCATTCTTGGAAACACTAGAACAGTTGCTTAGGAATTAATGTTTTTCTTTTCCTTCGTTTTTTTCATGATTTCTGGCTTTATTGGCAGCAGCTTTTGCTTTTCCACGAGCCGATCTTTCTCTGCCTCTTTCCGAAGCATTATTCCATTTAGGTCGTTTCACTTCCGGTTTAGGCTCTACAAACACTGGTTTAGGTTTGGAAACTTCCTCTTTGGGTTTGGTTACAACCACTCTCGGTCTTGGCGCTTCCGTTTTAGGCTTAGGCGTTATCTTGGGCTGCGGGATTTTAGGTGTCCCCACAAATTGAGCCTGCATCGCCATTGAAAAACCCAATGCTACTACTAATAAGATTTTCTGTTTCATAATTAAGATATTTTAAGTTTCATATTGCACACAACTCAACTATTGTGCCATTTGTACTAACGAAAATAATCAAAAGAAACGGTACAACCTAACCAATACCCCTCTAATTGCACTTAAACAGCTGCTCCTTGATAGTGTGCTCGCTCCCCAATCTGTTGTCTCCACATGGCGTAGTATAATCCTTTTTCATCCAATAAATCCTGATGTCTGCCTTGCTCAATGATTTTTCCTTGTTCTAATACAAATATCTTATCGGCATGCATAATGGTAGATAAACGATGCGCAATCAATACAGTGATTTGATCTTGCTTAGACGATATATTTCGAATGGTTTGCGTAATCTCTTCTTCGGTAATCGAATCTAAAGCCGAAGTTGCTTCATCAAACAGAAGCAGTCTTGGATTGCGCAGCAAGGCTCTGGCAATAGACAACCTTTGCTTCTCACCACCGGATACTTTGATACCGCCTTCGCCAATCGTAGTGTTGATCCCATTTTCGGCACGCTCTAATAAATTCTGGCAGGCGGATTTTTGCAATACATCGTTCAGTTCTTCATCGGTAGCCGACGGTTTGACAAATAGTAAATTGTCTTTAATGGTTCCTGAGAATAACTGGGCATCCTGAGTTACAAAACCCAATTGCTGTCTTAATTCCGTCAGGTCAATGTCTTTGGCATTTTTCTCATTGTAAAAAATGTTACCTTCTTCGGGAGTATACAATCCGACCAGCATTTTGACTAAGGTTGTTTTCCCACTGCCTGAAGGTCCCACAAAAGCAATCGTCTCCCCGGCTTTGGCTTCAAAAGAAATGTCTTTTACAGCATAAGTACTGGCCGTTTGGTGTTTGAATGAAATATGGGAAAAACGCAAATTATTAATAGAACCAATAGTTTGCGGATGCAACGGTGTTTCTTCACTTTTGGCATTCATCAAATCGCTGAAATTATCCATAGAGGCTTTGGTTTCGTTAAAGGTGGCAATCACATTCCCCAATTCCTGTAACGGATTAAACAAAAAGAAAGAGAAAAACATCAGCGTAATCAAGTCACCGGGTTTAATGATACCATGGAAAATAAACATATACAACGCAAAAACCAAACTGGTGCGCATAAAGTGTACGGTAGTGCCCTGAACAAAACTCAACGAACGGATGAAACGCACTTTCTTTAATTCTAATCCTAAGATTTTAATCGTAGTACTGTTCAATCGGTTGACTTCCTGCTCGGTCAATCCTAAACTTTTTACCAATTCGATATTGCGCAGCGATTCTGTCGTAGCTCCGGCAAGCGCAGTGGTTTCGCCTAATATTTCTCTGGATACTTTCTTGATTTTTTTGCCCAAAAATGAACTGATAAAAGCAATCACCGGAACGGTTGCCAAAAAGATTGGCCCTAATAACCAGTGAATATTAATAGCATACACCACCACAAACGTAATCCCGATAAGCGTTTGAAATACCATGGAAATGGATAGTGTAATGAATTTTTCACAGTCGATTTTTACCTTTTGCAGTTTGCCCAAAGTCTCTCCACTGCGTTGGTCTTCAAAATCCTGATAAGGCAATTGCAGTGCTTTTTGAATGCCGTCCGTGTACATGTGAGCTCCGGTGCGCTGAATGATGATATTGGTAAAATAATCCTGGAAGTTTTTGGCAATCCTCGACATCATCGCCGCTCCTAACGATAACGCCAGCCAACCCAACACCGCTTTGGTAAAAGCCGCATAATTATGGTTGAATTTGGCAACTCCCACGCCACATTGGTTCAACAATTTCCCGATGATGATGGAGTCACTCAACGAGAAACATTGGTTAATAGCCGCTAAAAAAAGTGCCAGGAACAACAGCGATTTGTGTTCCTTAATGTAAGTATATAATATTTTCATGGATGTTTTTACTAAAAAATAAGCACTGCAAAACTACAACTATATCAATGCAATTTTTGAAATCATCATTCTTTTTATTTATACTGTTTTAGTTAAAAACTGTACAGTGATTTTGACAGAAATAATATTTATATTAGCCATCGTAACTAATTCAAAATCTTTGCCATGAGAAAAATATTCGGAATTTTGTTTTTAATCCTTGGAATTGTCATGCTGGTGGTAGGTGGCGCTATCATTGTTACCAATGAAGCCAAAGACGATACTGTTAGTGGTCAGATTAAAGAAGAATTCAGCAAACAGTATCAGACTGAAAGAGAACGAGAATTAAATAACGGCAGAATATTATTAGTCGCCGGACTAATTTTCTTTGTCAGCGGCACTACGATAATTTCAGTCAAAACCAAAGGGCAAAAGAAAAAGGAAAATGACAGCTATACATCGGAAGATTGGAATACCGCTCCTTTGGCACAAAACAACGATATACTGACCCAATTAGAACGATTAGGCGAACTGAAAGCCAAAGGCATCCTCAGCGAAGAAGAGTTTCAGCAACAAAAAAAGAAGATACTCGGGTAACAACATTTTCACAAAACTTTATACTTTGTAAAAGATATCATTGCCCTACTATTGATTAGTTTTGCAATAAAAAAAGAATGGCCCGTTACGAAGAAAATAATTTACCCAAAGCCAAGCTCAATGCCAGTTCGCTAAACAAAGCTTTACTCATATTCAAATACGCCGACAACCACAAATGGAAATTCTATGTGGGGTTGGGATTCCTGTTGATGACCGGTGCCACAGCTCTTGCCTTTCCTAAACTGATGGGAATGTTGGTTGACTGTGTGAAAAATAAAGATACGGCTGTGGCCAATAATATCGCGCTAACCTTAGTTGGCATCCTATTTCTACAATCCTTCTTTTCGTTTTTTCGATTATCATTATTCGTGAATTTCACCGAACATACCTTAGCGAATATTCGTCTATCGTTATACAGTAACTTGGTCAAACTCCCGATGAGTTTCTTTTCACAGAAGCGCGTAGGTGAACTAAACAGTCGCATCAGCTCGGATATTACACAAATTCAAGATACTTTAACAACTACTATAGCTGAGTTTCTAAGACAATTTATCCTGATTATTGGCGGTATCGCGTTATTGGCCAGCCAAAGTTTTAAACTGACTTTAATGATGCTTTCGATAGTGCCTGTTGTAGCAGTAGCAGCGGTTGTCTTTGGAAGATTCATTAGAAAATATTCTAAAAACGTACAGGATAAAGTAGCCGAAAGCCAAGTCATAGTGGAAGAAACCCTGCAAGGCATCAGCAACGTAAAAGCGTTTGCCAACGAATGGTACGAGATTGCCCGCTACAAAGGCAAGATTCACGAGATTGTCAAAATTGCCATCAAAGGAGGAAAGTACCGTGGGTATTTTGCTTCGTTCATTATTTTCTGTTTGTTTGGAGCTATTGTTGCCGTAGTTTGGTATGGCGTTACCTTGAGCATACACGGGGAAATGAGCGTGGGACAATTGATTTCGTTTGTATTGTATTCTACTTTTGTCGGCGCTTCTTTTGGCGGTATAGCCGAGTTGTATGCCCAAATTCAAAAGGCAGTTGGTGCTACCGAAAGAGTTTTCGAATTGCTTGAGGAAACTCCCGAAAAAATAAACGCTACCGACTATCAGGTTACCGAAAAAATAAAAGGAAACGTTACCTTCCAAAATGTGGCTTTCAGTTATCCGTCGCGTGCCGAAATTGAGGTCTTGAAAGACGTAAGCTTTACGGCCAATTATGGTCAAAAGATTGCTATTGTAGGCCCTAGTGGTGCCGGTAAATCCACCATCTCCTCTCTCCTGTTGCGTTTTTATGATATTGATGGCGGGCAGATTCTGATTGACAATAAAAACATCTATGACTACGATTTGGAAAACCTGCGTGGTAATATGAGTATTGTTCCGCAAGACGTTATTCTATTTGGTGGCAGCATTCGTGAAAACATTGCTTATGGTAAACCCAATGCCACTGAGGAAGAGATTTTGGCAGCAGCCAAACAAGCCAATGCTTTGGATTTTGTCAACGGTTTCCCGGAGAAGTTTGATACTTTGGTTGGAGAGCGCGGCATTAAACTATCGGGAGGACAGCGCCAGCGTATTGCCATTGCCCGTGCTTTGCTGAAAAATCCAAGTATTCTTATTCTGGATGAGGCTACCTCCTCTTTAGACAGCGAAAGTGAAAAACTGGTACAGGAAGCTTTAGAAAACTTAATGCAAGGCAGAACCAGTATTATCATTGCCCACCGCCTTTCGACTATCAGAAATGCCGATGCCATTTTGGTGCTTAACGAAGGTAGAATATCCGAAAAAGGAACCCACAAAGAACTGCTGGAAATTGAAAACGGTATCTATAAAAACCTCAGCAATCTGCAGTTTAGCGAATATTAATTAGCATAAGGCACTCCCAACAGAGTGCCTTTTTTAATACCATCCATTTCAAATCACATAACGAATTCTGAAAATTGTGTAACACACTCCCCAAGGAAAAAGTGGACTTTTACAGTAAAGATTTCATTATGAAAAAGTCACTTATCCTATTCAGCTTATTCCTTATCTTGTTTTCGTGCCAACAAACTCCACCAACTAAGAAGGTCAGGAAACCGGCACCGGTAAGACACCAACCCAAATCGGTTGCGTATCAATTGGTCAAAACCAAAGAATGGCTGGCTACTACAACGGACAGCACTCAATTCAGCATTGCATTAGCCGTAAACCGAACCGATAGAAAGAATATTGTCAAAATGGATTCTATCGTAATTCCCACTGATATGACCGGCGATATTGCTTATTACCTTCCGTTTCCGTTGGAAGTACCGTATCTGAATGACGTAGATAAAATCATTTTCTTTTCCTATGCTACGCAAACTTTTGCCGCTTATGAAAACGGACAACTGGTTTATACCGGCCCCACCAATATGGGCAGAAAAGCAGATCCTACCCCTACCGGACTTTTCCATACCAATTGGAAAGCCGAAAAAACCACCAGCACTTTTAATGATGAGTGGGATTTGCGTTGGAATTTTAACGTGGCTAACAAATTAGGTGTCGGTTGGCATCAATATGAATTACCGGGCTATCCGGCTTCGCATTCGTGCCTGCGTCTTCAGGAAAAAGATGCCCGGTATCTTTATGATTGGGCAGATCAATGGATCTTAAAAGATGAAGAACACGTGTTAGTCAAAGGAACTCCGGTGGTTATTTTTGGTAGTTATGATTTTGGCGCACCAAAACCTTGGTTACAACTAACCTCAAATCCAAAAGCTTTGGATATATCGGCGGCAGCCATTGAAAAACTGGTCTCCCCCTATCTAAAACAACTGATAGCAGAACAGCTAAACAGAGCCAAATTGCAAGCGAATTAGTCTGTCATAACTTAACCACAAAGCCCTGATGATAAAAATTATTGGGGCTTTTTTATAGCGTTAATTTTAGTATTTTAGTACCATGATGACAGCACCCTTTGAAATACTAACGACAGACCGTCTTTTATTGCGAAAGCTTTCGCCGGAAGTCTTTCAGTATATTTATGAAAAGTACTCCGATGCTGAGTTGCTTACTTTTCTAGGATTAACAGACGAAAATGCTTTAGCCGTTGAAAAGGAAAAGTTCCGCAAAGGGCTTTCAACATTCAACAAATCCTTTCTCTATTTCCAACTCTTGGACAAAAGCACTAACAAAATCATTGGCTGGTGTGGCTATCACACTTGGTATTTAGACCACAACCGAGCGGAAATTGGTTACGGTTTATTTGATGATAACTACAAGCAAAAAGGTCTCATGAGTGAAGCGGTGAAAGCCATCTTAGAGTATGGCTTTGGCTCCATGAAATTGCATCGGGTGGAAGCTTTTATCGGTACTGAAAACCAGGCTTCCCTGAATTTGGTGGCTAAATTTGGCTTTACCAAAGAAGGACAACTTCGGGAACATTACCATAAAAACAATATCATGGAAGACTCCGTAGTTTTCGGTTTACTCAAGCAGGAGTATCTATAAATTCTTTATTTTTGATATCAGATAAACTACTGATCATGGAATTCGATTTACAAAAAGCAACAGAAGTCCTTACCAACACACCAACAGTACTCCGTACACTATTGCATGGTCTTAGTGAGGAATGGATTTTTGAAAACGAAGGAGCGGATACTTGGAGTCCGTTTGATATCATGGGGCATTTACTGCATGGTGAAAAGACCGATTGGATAGCCCGAATGGAAATCATACTATCCGATAGTAATGATAAAACCTTTCAGCCTTTTGACCGGTTTGCGCAGTTTGAAGAAAGCAAAGGAAAATCAATTGTTCAGTTATTAGATGAGTTCAACAGTAGGCGCGACCATAATCTGGCGGTACTGCAATCGAAAAGAATTGATGCGACTGCTCTGGCTAAAAAAGGAATCCATCCCGCTTTTGGTGAAGTCACACTACGGGAATTACTTTCCTGTTGGGTAGCCCATGACTTGGGACACATAGCACAAATAGCCCGGGTAATGGCCAAACAGTATAAAGAAGAAGTGGGGCCTTGGGAAGCCTATTTACCCATATTGCACAAATAGCATCCAGCAATGGAAAAGCTATACCAATGAGTTATTTACAACAGGGTTTTCAAACCTATATAGTCTAATCTTAAACTAAACGGATATGAAAAAAATTGTTCTTACTTATGGTCTTATTGCCGGGGCGATAGTGACTGCTTTTATGATTTATGCCTCCTACACCTATTATCACAATACCGATTTCAAGCCTAATGAAGTGATAGGTTATACCGGCATGCTGATAGCCTTTGCGTTTGTTTTTATCGGTGTCAAAAAGTACCGAGACCAGGAGAATGACAACGCAGTATCGTTTTGGCAGGCTTTTAAAGTGGGGGCACTTATTGCTTTGCTGGCTTCCTGTATTTACGTTGGCGTTTGGCTCATTGAGTATTACTGCTTCTTTCCTGATTTCATGGACAAATATGCTAAGACCGCTATTGACAACATGAAAACAACCGAAATGAGTGTGATAGAAATCAAAATCAAAACAGATGAAATAAACATGTACCGCGAATGGTACAAAAATCCGGTGATGGTTATTTTACTAACCTTTATGGAAATACTACCTTTAGGAATCGTGGTAGCTTTATTAAGTGCCGTGTTATTAAAACGAAAAGCGAAAGCTGTATAAAGAATTAACAAAACCCTAATACGGGGCATTGCTATTTTTGTTAACTTTAGGCTTCATTTAAAAATCTAATAGGTATGAAAAGAAATGCAATAGCCGTTTGGAACGGCACCGGAAAAGATGGTAAAGGCCATTTGACTACACAAAGTACGGTTTTGAATCAAACACAATATTCTTTTGGCTCCCGTTTTGAAAACGGTGTAGGCACCAATCCGGAAGAATTAGTGGCTGCGGCACACTCGGGTTGCTTCTCTATGAAATTAGCCTTTAATCTGCAAGCTGCCGGATTTACAGCAACCGAACTAAGAACCAGCTGTGATATCCTTTTTGAAGATGGCAAAATTGTAGCATCCAATTTGCAATTAACGGCTAAAGTGGATGGCGTTTCTAAAGAACAATTTGATGAGTTAGTCAAGGATGCCGAAAAAAACTGTCCTATCTCACAATTACTGAATACCGCAATTAGTGTTACCTATACTTTGAATGGATAACCAATAGTATCCAAACTCTGTTACAATAAAAAAGTCCCGATTGCTCGGGACTTTTATTTTATATAAAGAATGATCGTTATTCTTTAATCACTTTAATAGTTTTAGTCGCACCATCTTCTGCGGTTACTTTTACCAAGTAAGTTCCTTTAGATAAGTAAGACACATTAATTTGTGATTGATCGGCATTGATCGCTTTTACCAACATCTCCTGACCCAAAACATTATAAATAGCTACAGTTGTAATGGTTTTATTATAGCCAATATTCAATACATCTTTTACCGGGTTTGGATAAAATGTAAAGCTATTAGCGTCAAAATTAGGATTGGCTAAAGCAGTAGTCACTGAAATATCATCTACAAATAAATAATATTCATTGGCTAAAGAATAAGCATTAAAACCAAAATAGTAATCTCCTGAAACGGAAGGTGTAAAATCAACAGTACCTAATAAAGCAGAAGAAGTTGTTGTACCCCCTGTAATTCCAGGATAATCTGCTAACACAGTTGTCATGGCAGTAGCCGTTGGAGAAGTTCCGTAAGCCACTTTTAGATTCTCTGTATAGGTTGTACTGTTATTTCCATATTTATAGGAAATGGTATAATTGGTTCCCGCAGTTAAAGTAATACCGTTAGTGTAAAACCAAGTGTTGGCAGCATTCGTTAAGCTGTAAGCATATCGCAACGTTTTAGAAGCAAAACCATAACCCGGATTGGCAGCCACCGTCCAGTTGTTTCCTGGTCCTATATTTTGAGTAGAGGTACAAGTAGGTACAGCAGGCACAACGGCAGATTCAAAATCCTGAGTATAAGGCACAGTAGCACTCATGCAGGATGTTGTAAAAGTGGTGAAAGAACTCCAAATACTGCTATCAGAACCGGAACATACCGAACGAGCCCAGAAATAGTAAGTAGTCGCCGGAGACAAGCCAGACAAGTCCGTAGTTAGTATGCCCGCCGCTACGGCTCCTGATACCGGAGTTACAGCTGTAGGGGCTGTGTTAGAAGTTGAAAAATAGTACTCATACCCATTAGCCGGTGGTGTTGCAGAGGCTGTCCAGGAAACAGTAGCCGATATAGCGGTAACAGCGGAAGCTGTCAAAGCTGTAGGCTCAATACAAGTTGGGATTGGCTCATACGCTACATCATCAATAAGCACACTATAAGAAAGGGTTCCTGTTCTTAGTGCCAATGTCGTTATACCTGTTGGTGCTACAACCGGTGATACCACAAAATTTTGAGCAACAGTAGTACTGTTAGTCACAATAGAACCTAAAGACACAAAAGTAGTAGCATCTGATGGATTTGTTAAATAACCGAATTGTAAGGTTTCACCAGCCGTAAAATTAGCTCTTACCTTAGCTCTGAATTGATGCGTTCCGGCATCGGCATTGCTAACCGGCGTCATAGAAACCACTGCTTGGCTCGTTGAAGTGGAGCTGTACATATATAAATTTCTGGCTCCCGAAATACCGGTACTGGTTTGCGGATAAGAAGCTCCTGTGGTGCCTACTTTGGCCCAACAAGACGGGAAATTAGCACCTGTGGTGTTTTCAAAATCTTCTGTGAAAGCCGTAACCAGGTTACATAGAGTAGAAAAATTAGCGGTAACACTCCAAATAGAAGAATCAGAAGCACTGCATACAGCACGCTCCCATACATAATAAGTTGTCCCCGAAGACAAACCGTTTAAATCAACTGTTGTTACACCAGCGGCTACACTTCCTGAAGGAGTGGTTGCTGCCGTTGGAGCAGTATTGGAAGTAGCATAATAATATTCATAGCCGTTAGCCGGTGTGGTAGCTGAGGCTGTCCAGGAAACGGTTGCTGAATTCAATGTGATAGCCGAAAACACGGTAGCCGTTGGCGCCTGACAAGTGGCTAAATACTGCACTTGTGAATTACGACAAGTAGAAGCACCGGCACAATTGGCATCATCAGCAAAATGCAATCTGACATCTGTAGTGTTGATGGCATTAATCGTTAGCGGTGAGGTACCATAAGCAAGAACATTGTTTGATAAGTCAGTCACTGTCAAGAACAAATGTGTTCCCGCGCCGCCTGTACTTCCTGATTGTTCTGAAAACAAATAATTGGCACCCGGAAGTAAACCCGTAACCGTACAATATTCTGTTCCGTAAGCACAAGTAGCTATCGTTTGAGGCACCCCTGAATTGTTAGAGGCTACGGAAAGATAAGGAGTCGTTCTAATACATTGCGCCCCCGCGAAAGAGCTTGTTAATAGTAAAAACAATATGGCTAACTGCTGCCATAGGGATAAAGTAATTTTTTTCATAGGGTTAGTTTAAGGATTTTTAGAAGTGCAAGTTTATGAAAAACTGTCCAAAAAGCATAATTTATGGAGGTACAATTCATCAACTTTAACTTTTGAATCCCCTGATTCTTACTAAAAAGGAAAATATATAAAAAACTCCGAAATAATACAATTCCGGAGTTCTGATTGGTGTAGCACTACACTAGCCTATGACACTTTTCCGTCCTTAATTTCATCAACGATTTCGGGGTTTAATAAGGTGGAGGTATCGCCAAAATTAGAGAAATCACCCTCGGCAATCTTTCTCAAAATACGACGCATGATTTTTCCCGAACGCGTTTTAGGCAAACCGGAGACAAACTGAATCTTATCCAGCTTGGCAATAGGCCCTACTTGGTCTGAAATTAACTGATTGATTTCTTTGGCTACATTATCCTTATCCCGGGTTTCGCCTACTTCTTTCAGTATCACAAAACCATACAAGGCATTTCCTTTAATATCATGTGGGAAGCCAACAATGGCGCTTTCTGCCACCGCCGGATGCTCATTAATAGAATCTTCTATAGGGGCGGTACCTAAATTATGGCCCGACACTATAATCACATCATCTACCCTGCCGGTAATTCTATAATAGCCTACCTCATCTCTTAATGCCCCATCACCGGTAAAATATTTACCCGGAAAGGCCGTGAAATAAGTGTCTTTAAAACGTTGGTGGTCACCCCAAATAGTTCGGGCCATAGCCGGCCAAGGGAACTTAATACACAAACTACCCGTTACCTGATTGCCTTCAATTTCGTTGCGCAGCTCGTCCATTAATACCGGTTGTATGCCCGGCAATGGTAAGGAAGCATAAGTGGGTTTGGTGGGCGTTACAAAAGCAATAGGCGAAATTAAAATGCCTCCGGTTTCGGTTTGCCACCAGGTATCTACCAGCGGGCAACGTTTGCCACCCACGTGATCATTGTACCAATGCCAGGCTTCTTCATTAATAGGTTCGCCCACAGAGCCAATCACTTTCAATGACTTTAACGGAAAGCGTTGTACATAATCGAGGCTTTCTTTGGCCAATGCTCTGATGGCCGTTGGTGCTGTATAAAACTGGGTCACATTGTGCTTTTCTATCACTTCCCAAAAACGACTGTAATTCGGATACGAGGGTACGCCTTCAAAGATAATGGTGGTGGCACCGTTTAATAAAGGCCCGTATAAAATATAAGAGTGTCCGGTAATCCAACCAATATCGGCAGTACACCAAAAGACATCATTTTCTTCGTAGTTAAAAACATTTTTAAAGGTATAAGCCGTGTAAACCATATACCCCGCCGTGGTGTGCAACATGCCTTTAGGTTTACCCGTTGAGCCCGAAGTATATAATATAAACAAAGGATCTTCGGCATCCATTATCTCAGCCACATTATTGGGGATGGCTTCGTCTAATAGTGGTTGTAACCAAAGGTCGCGCCCCTCTTTCATGTTGACCGGAGTGTTGGTTCTTTTTACTACTAAAACTTTCTCTATCGTTGGGCATTTTTCCAGCGCTTCATCAATGATGCCTTTTAAGTCGGTGGCTTTGTTGCCTCGGTAACTTCCGTCTGAGGTGATGACCATTTTGCATTCGCTGTCATTAATACGCGCCGCCACTGCCGAGGCTGAAAAACCGGCAAACACTACCGAATGGATGGCTCCTATTCGGGCACAGGCCAAAACCGCCATGGCCAATTCAGGGATCATGGGTAAATAAATACAAACCCTGTCGCCTTTCTGAATCCCTTGCTCCCGCAGTACGTTTGCCATTTTGGCCACACGGGCATAGAGTTCGTTATACGAAATATGCAGCGCTGCTTCCTCCGGATTGTTAGGTTCAAATATGATAGCGGTCTTATCCCCTCTTCGGGCTAAGTGCCTGTCGATACAATTCTTGGTGATGTTGACTTTAGCATCCAAAAACCATTTGAATTTGGCCTGTTGAAAATCGAATTCAAAAACCTTATCCCATTTTTGGTACCAGGTAAAGTTCTCATCGGCTATTTTGCTCCAAAACTTTCTCGGTTCTCTGATGGATTTATTGTAATGTTTAAAGTATTGCTCCAGATTTTGTATTTTGTAATAACTCATAATGTTAGGCGTGTTTAAGCGTATAAAAATAACAATTACTCCACAATAAAAATAGCATTATTCAACCAATTTTTGTGTTAGCTTAAGTGGTTTTACAGACTCCATGAGGTAAAAATCGTATGGCAACTTTTTCCTTAGTAAGGCTTCTCGATACATTTTTGGTTGAGCAGGTATCTTTTTTTTAATTGATACTACAGAACCAAAAACACTCGAAGTGACGATACACTCCTTTAGGCGTCAGTTCGAGTGATTCCGATTTATCGGAATTCTATTGAAATCTTTTTCCTTAGTAGGGCTTCTCGATACATTTTTGGTTGAGCAGGCCTCTTCTTTTTTAATTGATACTACAGAACCAAAAACACTCGAAGTGACGACACACTCCTCTAGGCGTCAGTTCGAGTGATTCCGATTTATCGGAATTGTATCGAGAACCTCTATTCCAACAAAAAATCCCAACTAGTACTACCAATTGGGATTTTCTGCATTATTATTTATCAAATATCAGCCGTTGCTGTTACTACCATCGCCATCATTGTCTCCGCCATTATCATCGCCGTTTTCGTCACCTTCATGGTGGCCGCAGTGGTCATCGGCAGCCTGTAAAGCCGCTAACAATTCGTCGTTGTTAGTCACGGTTACGGTAGCCCCTGTTGAGTCGGTAATAGTTAAAGGATAAGAAATAGTCAGTGTTTCGGTAGCCCCTAAAGTAGCTAAGAACGTATAAGCCTCATCATCATTGTTTAAAGTGATGGTGGCTGTTACATTATTGGCATCGGTATAAGTAATACTTATTGGGAAATGCACGTCTAAACAATCAATATCGTCTATGTCATCACTGCAACTGTGTACGGCAGTGTGTAATTCAACCGCAGTAGCCACCGTTTGAGTGGTTCCGTCGGCAAACGTAAGGGTGATAGGGAATACAAAAGTAGCACTGTTGTTAGAATCATCGCCATCATTATCGTCGCCATCGCAATGATGTAACGCATTTTGCACGGTGGCATAATCAGCCATATCGGTTACCGTAATATTTTGCCCATTAATGACTACAGTCACCGGAAGGTTTACGGTAAAACAAGGTAAGTGATCATCGGTTTCGGTTCTACCGGTGGATGGTGTAGCACTATGCGTTACCCGCATCAGCATTTTAGTCAATTCAGAGTTTTTGGTTAATGTAGCCGAACTACCTGAATCATTTTGACAAGAAGTGATTGTCATACCCGCTATTACAATTGTTAGAATAGCCCCAAAGATTTTTTTCATCGTAATAAAGTTTTTAGTTAATGGAATAAGGGGTAGAGACAGTTAAAAGTACTCTTTTTTGAAGCCCATGTCAACTGTTTTTACATTAGTTTAACAGCTTTTACCGTTAAAACCCTACCCAGTCCTGAAACCAAAACTAAAAACCTGACAAGAACAGTTCCCATCAGGTTTTCCATTTGCCTTGTATAGCGCGTGGCTAAGGCAACGTTACTGATCCCAAATAAATGCTGGTGGCATACTTTTTCTCATCGGCTGCCGCAAACGTAATCCAGCTATGCACCTCAAACCCGGCAAAATACGTAGGTAAGGTTATGGTAGTGCTTATGGCTGCACGCGTTTCGGCATTTAAAGAATAATAGTAAAGCCCCGAAGCCGGTTCGTACATCACCACTACCAAACGGTCGTTGCCACTGGCCCCAGCCTGCCCCGAATTGTCTTCCCAATCTAGCTTAACATCGGTACCCCCAACAGCGGCTATCGTGGGGTTTTGCACGCCCACCAAATCGCCTTTGCTGATTTGTACTTTGTTGAACAGGATTTCAAAGTTGGGCGCTACATAGTTGACCGCCTCTTTCAAGTGGTACGACATGGCCTGATTGATGCGGGTTTTGTCGCCGGTGTTGCTGCCATAATACCTTCCCAGTACCGGGTTGATGGGCGTTAAGAATTGGTTGACGGCCAAGAACTTTAACCGTTGCAGTTGCTGCACTTCCGTAGGTGCATGTGTTCCTCTTTTTGGCAAAGAGCGCATAATGTCTTTGCCGCGCCAGTTGGCGCCTACTACTGTACCCACCTTGCCCGAAAAGGGCCCGAGAATACCTTTGTTGTATGATCCCATACTTTTCAAATTTAAATTAGACTTTAGTTTACTCAGCCACAGCCTATTGCCTGGCTATCTACTCCCGAAGGTACAGCAGTGGCTACAAATGGCAATGGGGGTGTCCGGTATAGTCCGGTATAGTCCTATGTTGTCTATTCGTTCGATCTTTCTTTGGGGTTTGTTCGGTTTTTGTTCGGTCTTTGTTCGGTAAACCTTGGGCAAAATAGGACAAATACCGAAGAAAGCCCAACCAAAACACGACAAGAACAGGACAAGAGCCCCACGATAGAAAATGCCGCTTATCGGACTTTTTGGTGGTTGGTAGAGTATTTTTTAGGAAATTGTGATGGTGTGAAAGGGTATTTGTTATTTAGTGCTAAACGATGGCAGTAGCTACAAGCGGTAAAACATTATTACCAAAAGTTTACAAAGTAGTAAACCATCCTTTGATGATTGATAAAACAAATAAAAACTCAACCCAAGTTGTGCATAGCTACCCCAATTAAAGATAGCTATACTCAATAAAAAGACAAAAGTTGAGGATATAAACTAGTTGGCTGCAATGCTAAAAAACCGAACTAAATAAAAAACAAAATATGGGATTATTTGATTTTCTAAAGAAAAAAGAGTTTCAAGAGATTGAACAACTAAAAAAACAACTTGAAAAATATAAACCAATTTCTAATATTGAAGTTGAAGTTGAAAGTCAAAGAAAAGCATTAGAATCTTTGATTTCTAATAAACAAACTGAAATACAGAAAGTTGAATCTGATTTCGTCAAATTAAACTCAGATTACAAATCCGCACTGGAAACATACACTAAACTTCGTAAGGAGGTAAGTATATTTGAGAATAAGCTTGATTTAATTGAGTTTGGTATTTATGAACCTATTTATGACTTTGAGAAGTCTGATGAATATAGAGCTGAACAAAAGAAAGCTATCGATTTGCAAAAACAAATGATTACTTCCGAAAAGGCTGCGATTTGCAGAACAAATTGGACTATTGATGGTAGCGAAGCGAAAGGACGAGCGAGTACAAAAAGATATATCAAATTAACATTAAGGGCTTTTAATGGAGAATGCGACTCTTTAATAGCAAAAGTAAAGTGGAATAATGTAAATCAAATGAAAGAGAGAATTACTAAATCATTTGAAACAATAAATAAAATTGGAGAAAGTCAAACCGTTACTATCCAAAAAGAGTATCTTGATTTAAAAATTAAAGAGTTAGTTTTAGAATACGAATATCAACAAAAAAGACAAAGAGAAAAAGAAGAGTTAAGAGCCGCTCAAGAAGAATTAAGGGAAGAGGAAAAAGCGAGAAGAGAATTTGAGCAAGCTCAAAAAGAAGCTGAAAAAGAAGAAACTAATTACCAAAAAGCATTAGAAAAAGCAAGAAAGGAAATTGAATCGACTACAGGAGAAAAGCACGATAAACTTTTGGAACAAATTGCAAAATTAGAGCAAGAACTGAAAGAAGCACAAGAACGTAAAGAACGAGCCTTGTCAATGGCTCAACAGACAAAACGCGGTCATGTATATGTTATTTCTAATATTGGCTCATTTGGTGAAAATGTTTTCAAAATTGGAATGACAAGAAGATTAGAACCAACAGAAAGAGTAAAAGAATTAGGAGATGCATCTGTTCCTTTTCAGTTTGACATTCACGCAATGATTTTTTCTGATGATGCACCAAAACTTGAAAATGAATTACATAAAGCGTTTACTAATCATAAAGTCAATATGTTAAATTATCGCAAAGAATTCTTTAATGTAACTATAGATGAAATAGAACAGAAAGTTAAAGAAACGGGACTTGATGCAGAAATAATTAAGTTGCCAGAAGCTATGGAATATAGAGAAACAATAGCTATTCTTGAAAAACTTAAAAATCAAGGAGAACAAAAAACAATTGACGACTTAATTGCTGAAGAATTCCCCACAGCATTGATAAACTAACAAGCACTGACAGGCAACAGCGGTTTTGCGAAATTGCGAATTTTGTGGTAAATTCACGTTTGCGTTTCGCAAGAATTTTTATCTTTAACAGAAAATAATTAGTTCGCGGGCTGCTACTTCGCCAAGCCGCGAAACGTTGGCAGTAATTTTGAAAAACCTGAAAACAAAGATCTTCGCTAAAAGAAGCGTGGACAGGTGTCCTACTGAAGAGGCTTTTGCTGATTTAGTATGTCGGGTTCGATTCCCGGCCGAAGAAGTGCTATTAGTATTTCTTCGGCCGCGCATTAACCAATTAATGAACTATGACACAAAACGAAATAAAAACATACTTTGATTATCACAATTCCAACATGAAATATCTGAAAATTGGATACGAGGAAATACGAAATCAAATTAAATTGTTTTACAAATCAACTGACAAAAACGGAAATTTAATATACGATTTTGAGGATATTGACTTTAGAAAGATTGATATAAGAAAAAAAGAACAATCATTTAATCGAATTTTATCAGGAATTCAGGTTTCTTGGGCAGAAGAAAGTCTTAAGCGACTATTATACGAAAAAGACTTATTAAATGATAATCAACGAAACTATATTCTTAAAAAACCTTTAATTGAAAAATGGCTTGAAACCTTTAAGATTGTTTTTTGTATTGCATACGATTTAATGCCCGCAAATGATGAATTTTGTATTCAAGTAGATATTAGAAGAGAGCGAAATAATTTGGGCAATGAATTAGTTGAACAATATTTATTATTACGAAAAATTATATCCGAAAATTTGACTCCAAATTTTGCAATACGAAATAAAGTTCAACATGGAGAATGGAATTTCGCCTTTGAAGCTCCAATTTCAGAAGTATTCAGTCAAAACTTAACTGACAAAATTAAGAAAGAAAATATAGTTACTACAACATCAAGATATTTAATTGTAAATTCAATTTATAATATGATTGTTGATTTAGGAAGATTTAAAAGTAACAGCTTTGCCCTTGACTCAATCACAACTCCATTTGAATATTTTTATGAAAAGTACGTGAAAAAGATAAACTTTGAAATTGAAAAAATAAAACATTGTGATTTAGAAAAGTTTATTGAAGATATTGTTCAAAAAGAAATTAGAGGAATAGAATATCGAAATAGAATGTAAAAAACTACTGCCAACAGTGGTTTTGCGCAATGATTGGTTTATTTTCCTCAGCCGGAAATTTACATATCTTTACAACAAAGCGGTAAATTATCGCTACAGAGCCAAGCCGCTAGACATTAGCATCAATTATTCATCACGTTATATGAGACCATTAATCTTAATTACAACATTGTTGCTTTGTTTAAATAGTTGCAAAGAGAAAAAAGAAAATTGCTTTTCAAATTTTACTTTTTCCAAAGGTAATATTAAAATGAGCTATAGCTTAAAGTTCAATTCATCAGACACCGTTTATTATCAAGACGAATATATCAACGGAAATAAAAAGTCATTATATTATTTTATAATTAAAAGGAATGAGAAAAAAATATTAGACAGTCTTGTGTGCAAATTTAAATTTCCTAAAGATTCCCTGCTATTAAATAGTAGTATAAATGACGGAACTACAATAGCTTTTTCAGTTGACAACAAGAAGTTAATGTTACACGAAACAGGACCAAAAGAATTTTGGGAATTTGAAAAGTGGATAGAAAATATAAAGCCTTACAAACAGTTAACGCCAACAAAAGAAAAAATAGAGTTTGCTGATTTTAGTAATATGCTGCCACGTCCAAAGATTAAAAAATAACTGATGTTAACAGCGGTTTTGCACTTGTGATAATTAGTGATAAATTTAACAGCTGCTATTAGCCACGGAACGGTAGCAGCCATTAGAACACACCTTGAAAAGAACATTTACATTAATAACTCTACTCTTTTTTAGTTTTGGCTTTGGTCAAAATGTAGTTAATGAAAATAAGCAAACCAAAGATTTTCCAAGCATAGATAACTATGTGAATGATTATGACGACATTTTATCTTTTCCGCAAGAAGTGATTCTCAAAGAAAGCCTAAAATCATTTGAAAAGCTGAATAACATTAGAATTGTAATTGTAACGGTTGACTCAATTTCACCCTATCAGAATATATTTGATTACTCATTAGCTTTAGCAAAACAAACTGATTTCGCTTGCGTTTATATTGTTGTTTGTAAAAGTTTGCGCGTAATTCAAATACAAAACTGCGACGATATATTACCGAAGTTGACAAACGAAGAAACTAAAACGTTAATTGAAGATTGCATAATACCAGAGTTCAAAAAAGGAAATTATTTTATCGGACTGGAAAATGGAATTTTTGAAATAAAGAAAGAGTTGCAATAACCGCCTATAACAGCGGTTTGCCTCAACCACGCAGTTTGTGCTTTTCCTGATTTTCAATAGTAAATTGAAAAGGGTTTTGTACTTGGAATGATTTGTCGTAAATTTATTGCTACTGTTTTAGAGCCTCAGAACGTTAGCCGTAATCGTGGAGAAACAGCAATCTTAAAAATCATGATATGAAACACCTAAGAATTATCATACTAAGCCTTCTTTTTGTCAACTGCAGCCAGAATGACGGATCAGAAAATACTATAGCTGTTAGCCAAATTCCTTTTCCGGAGGCTTCATTCAAAATCACTTTAAAAAATGATTTTGAAACCTTCAACACCATAAGTAGTTCAGAATTTTCATTTGATGCTAACGGTAATGTCCTGGCAGAAAAATGTATAGGAGCCACTCCCGAACAAAGTTATTTTAGTACTTTTCAGTATGACGCCAATGGCAGGATACTAAGCGAAACCCGTAACCATCATATTGTGTCCCACGTTATCTGGAATGGTAATACGGCAAAGGTTTACGATAACATCTATCTTGTCCCTTGGACTTTTGTTTTTTCAAACGGCAATTTATCAGAAGTTATTGCTGCAAATTCCGAGAGCCAGCAAATCAATTATGATGCAAATAATAATATTATTGCTGAGGAAAGAAATCATGACGTTTTTGTAGAGTACCAAAATTATAATTTATCCGTACCCAATCCTACATCGGTTTTAAAATCAATTGCCATTTTGAGATATGATATCCGCCCGTTTTCTAAAAATATTTTTGATACTAAGAAAGCCTACCCATACGACGGCGGTGACTACAGTATCCCTCTGACTTACTATCAATATCAGTACACCTTTAATCAAGACAACAAAGTCATTACCATGACAGATGACGAAACCGGTATTTACAAAACGTTTTTTGAGTATTACTAAATACGACTATTGCTAATCGCGTTTTTGCGCAAGCGGCGAATTGCAGTAGCTTCTCTCCTACTATTCATAAAAAGCGCTATCTTTGATAGAAACCTAAACGTTCTAAGCACTGCCTGACGGCAAGACACGGAACGTTGGGCAATGTTTTGAACGAAACGCGTAAATTCAATACTTTACTTAAACTATGTAAAAATGAAAAAAACACTACTGCTTTTAGTACTATTTTACGGAAATGTTTTATTGTGCCAAACACTAACATCCGGTATTTACTCGTCTTCGGATTTAGGATACACTTACAGTGTAGACACAAAACAAGAAGGCAACATCATTACTATTACCGAGCCTAACCGTGTAAATAAGTATATAAAAAGTGATGGTAACATTTACTACCATAGTGAAGCTAAATATGACCAATTTTACATTAAAGTTGTAGCCAATAATAAGTACTACACTGGTAAAAAAGGCGGTACAGAACAACTATTTACTCTTTCGAGCGAAAATGACAATTCAACTGAAACTTTACCTTCAGGAATAGATAACTGCCCACTATATGACAAGTATCTAAAGATGGCACAAACCGATGATGTTGAAGTGCAAGCTTGGGTGTTTTGTGGTGCAGCAGCCTTGGCTAAATGTACTTATTCAGATGCAAAACCTTATATAGAACAGATTATTAAATCTTTGAAACCTATTATGGACAATCCTTCTGACTGTCCCTGTACCGATGTAATTACTCAAATTGAGTGGCAGTCTGTACCAATTGATTAAAACAAAAAAATATGAAAAAAAATACGTTTCTTATAGTTGTAATCTTGATTTTCTGTTGTTCAGTCAAGGGTAATGCTCAACAAAACAATATTAAATTTGAAAATGCTGTTAACGATCAATTTGGTACTTTATTGGAATCGCTATTAAAAGACGGCAAAATTGATGAATTGGGAGCAAAAACCTATTTAGAAACCGTTTTTGGAAATGATGAATCGGTCACAAATTATTTGCAAACCATTGACTTGTCAAAAAAAATTGATGGCTTAAAGCAGGGGAATTTATCTTTTGACAGTTATTTATCTAATATCAATAGTAGCTTAATTTCATTCATTCCGGAAGAGAAAAAACAAGCATTTATGAATTATTTTGAAACACGGATGATTGTTGAAGGTTCCATGAACGAACTTCTGAGTGGTGAAATAGGATCAAATACAGTAAATTTAGCTGCAGGGTTAATTGAAGGTAGTAAAGAAGCTAAAGCCGAACGACTCAAAAAAGAAGCAATTGCAAAAAAACTGGAAGTTATTACTCCAACATTGAGCAAGTTGAATAACACCAGAGCCTATACAAAATTAAAAATTGTTGATGAGATTGATTCTAATAAAAATTGGATTGTAAACACGAATCCTGTGGTTACAGAAGATGCTACTGCCAAGTACACAACAAATTACTCTAATCTTGAAAATGGGTATTTAAAAATAAGTACGGAAAACTACGTACAAGCTGTTTTTAATTGGGATAAAATGATGTTTTTTAAGCCCATGAGAATATACAAAAATCCAGAAAAATTTGATTTCTCAAAAGATTTTAAAATGAATCTATTTTTAAAAAAGGAAAGGAAAGTTGCTGAAACGATTACAGTTGAGATTGGAAAGGGTTATCAGCTCTCTATCATTAGACAAGAAGGATATATTTATTTCATGACTCCATTAAATTATACCGTTACAGATAAATATGGAGAATTAAGAGCTGATAATAAAAAAGAAAAGAGCGATAAAACAAAGTTAGTTGATAAAGAAAAAGGTGTAATACTATCTAAAAATGGATATGGAAATACATTTTATATTCGTGAAAACAAGAATAAAGATATTGATTTTGATGGAGTATTAAAAATTACAATTATAAAAAAAGGCAACTCATTCATTTGTAAATTTAATGATATGGAATATGAACTTATATCAGAGATAAATTATTTTCCGGATAAATACTATTTAGGAATAGTTGTGAGCGATATGAGTAAAAAATCTTATATTGAAATCCATAAACTTGAATTAGAACATTTATAATTCATGAACGTTAAATACATCTTTTTGCTTTTCTCTATAACGCTGTTGAATATGAACTTATATTCTCAGAAAAGTTTTATTAGTTATGAGAAAGTTAAAGTTGACAACATACCTTCAATTGAAGAAAGCTTTAATTCGAAAGTATATGAATCTAAACTTGAATATGTGGAGTCAAAGAAGGACTCAATGATTCGTTATGGAAAACTTAAAAACTATAGTCGTCCTGAAAATGAAGCTTTTGGTAAAATTAATGTCACATACTTTTATTTAAAGAAAGACAGCATTGTTAAGAAAATAAGTTATCGCTGGGTTTCTTTAAAAGATAGTAAGCTAAAAGATTACAGTAAACAATTCGATAAAACTGTTGAAAAAATTTCGACTGATTTACATTTACCTATTGGAGAACAAGGCAAACCATCAAAAATAACTGACGACACTATCGAAGGAATACCTGTCGAGATAACTGAAAGAAGAGTAACTTGGGAATACAGAGGTGCAAAAGTCCTTATTATAATGATTTGGTCAGAAAAGCATGGAGCATATTTACATACTGAAATAGAATGGTAAAAATAACTGCCTATAACAGTAGTTTTGCGCAATAGTGTAGTAAGTGTCCGCAGTAATCCTAACGGAATCCCATAAAACCTTTTTACACTTGTGATAATTAGTGCTAAATTTAACAGCTGTTATAAGCCGCGGAACGGTAGCGACAACCTTCCTCAACAAACTTAAAAAATGACTGCGACAGAAATTAAAGAAATAATAAATAGAGAATTAGCAGCTACTCTAGATCATTCTAATGTTTTTGGAATGAACTTGACAAAATATCTAATTGAACCTAAAAAACAGATATTCAAAGCTGCTGATAGCTCAAATATTTCTTATGAATTATGGACAGTACTAGAAGATGAAATGGGATACAAAGTTTATTTTGACGAAGAAACAAATATGTTTGGTTTGGCAATGAAATTAAATGAGAACGAGCAAATGGACATTGGAACTCATGGAAGTTTTTTAGAAACGCTATATGGAATGTAAAAAGGCAGCTGCTAAAAGCCGTTTGGCACAATAGTGTAGTAAGTGTCAGCAGTAATCCTAACGGCATCCGATAAAATCTTTTTACGCTTGTGATAATTAGTGCTAAATTTAACAACTGTTATAAGCCGCAAAACGATAGCGGTCATTCTTAAACACGAAAAATATAAAAATGAGCCAATTTAATTCACTTATACTATTGATATTAATCTTAACTACGTCTTGTAAAGATAACTTAGGAAAGTCTGAACCAATAGTTAATACCGAAAATTATGAACTCACAAATAAGTTCCTGAGTGGTTTTGACAACATAAAACTAATATCGTATGACACTCATAGAGATGATTATTCCAGTAATTATCAACTTAAAATTGAAAACGATACAATAAAAATTCCAGAAGTAAAGTATATTGACAATGTTGATCTTGACAATAAATTCTCCAAAAAAATATTTCGGGTTTTACTTTCTGAGAATAAAAACTGTACAATGGCTGATTGCTATAACCCAAGACATATTTTGTTGTTTTATAAAAAAGACAAATTGGTCGGTTTCTATGAATTTTGTGCCGAATGTGGTGGAAGCAGGCAATCTGAAAATATAAAAATTGCTCCTATTTGCACCAAAAAAGGAGACGAACTAATAGCAATTTTCAAAGAAATGAAGCTCAAAAATGATGGTGAGGAAAGTGAAAATTATAAGTATTTTTAACTTGAAAAAAAAGACTAAAGAAAACTATAGGCAACTTCTAATTGACAAAATAGAAGGAGTAGTTGAACAAAAAGAAGTAACTATTGGAACCCTTAAAACCACCTACTTATTAAGTGGCAATGGGAAACCGGTAATTTTGCTGCACGGTGCTGGTGCAGGCGCTGTTACCTGGTATCCATCCATTAATACCATCTCTAAAAATTTTCAAGTAATAGCACCCGATATCGTTGGATATGGAGAATCTGATAAACCGGATGCGCCTTATAATAGACCCTATTTTTCGAACTGGCTCAAAGATTTCATGAAAGAATTGGGTATCTCAAAGGCTCATATTGTCGGATTGTCACAAGGGGGCGCCATAGCGTTGCAGTTTGCCATAGACAATGCTGCAATGGTTGATAAACTTGTTGTAGTTGATGCTGCCGGTTTAGGGGCAAAAGTTTCTTTTTGGCCTTTACTTGGAACAATATGGATGAATAGTTTTCCATCAGCAATGGCAAATCGTTTTAATTCGCGTTATATACTTCATAAACCCGTCAATAGAGACCCGAACCATAGTAGCTACTCCATAGCCGTTCTCAAATATAAAGGAGGTCAAAATGCATTTAAGCAAGGGCGTGGAACTGCAGTATCTAAAATACCAGAAGAAGCATTAAAGCAAATAAAAAATGAAACCCTTATCATTTGGGGGAAAGAGGATCAATTATTTCCTGTTGCCTATGGTGAAGCAGCCGCTAAAATAATCCCAAAGGCAAAGCTTCAGTTAATTCAAGAGGCTGGACATTTACCATTAATGGACCAACCCGAACTATTTAATACAATTCTTGAAGATTTTTTAAAAAGCGAATAAAAACGGCCTACAACAAGAGTATTCCCAATAGTATGCTTTGATCCGCGAAAGGTAATGGCTACAGTAAAAACAAAAAACTGGCAAAATGATGTATTGCCTTATTAAAAAAAATATTACTTTTAAAAAATTAATGGTCTTTACCCATTTTCACTGTACAAAACAACCATTTAACTACATACTAATGAGAACATTTACTTTTACAGCAGTACTATTGTTATTAATTACAAACGCTTTTGCCCAGGCTCCCGCTATTGAATGGCAAAAATCACTTGGGGGCACAAATCAGGAATATGCCTTTTGTGTCAGACAAACCAGTGATGGGGGCTACATCGTAGCAGGTGAAACAGTATCCCCTGTTGGCGGTATGATAACAAATAATTATGGCAGTTATGATTGTTGGGTAGTAAAATTAGACACTACCGGAGCCTTGCAATGGCAAAAAGCACTGGGGGGTTCGGATTATGACAGAGCCTATTCGGTTGAACAAACGGCTGATGGCGGGTATATCGTTATTGGAATGACGTATTCCAATAATTTTGATGTTTCCGGTCAGTATGGCACTAGTGATGTTTGGGTAGTAAAATTAAGTACGGCAGGAGCTATAGAATGGCAAAAAACCTATGGCGGTTCTAGTTTAGATGAGGGATATAGTATTAAGCAAACGGCTGATGGCGGGTATATCTTAAGTGGGGTTACCTTTTCTACCAATGGGCTTGCCATCAATGGACAAGGGGGTTGGATTTTAAAGTTAAGCAGTACCGGAACCGTGCAGTGGCAAAAAACCATTGGTGGTTACGGTTGTTATCTGTTTAGTATTCAACAAACCACTGACGGAGGGTATGTTACGGCCGGATATTCTAATGGTCCCTTAGGGAATACCGATTTTCATATAATAAAACTGGACAGTGCAGGTACTATAACATGGCAAAAGTTTTATGGGGGTACCGCCAGCGACTATGCCACATCCATTCAGCAAACCGCTGATGGAGGGTATATAGTGGCCGGAAATACCAATTCGAGTAATACTGATGTGACTCAAAACAATGGAAGTGATGATTATTGGATCATAAAATTAGACAGTACCGGTGCGTTGCAATGGCAAAAAGCACTAGGGGGTGCCTTTTCTGAGTTTTCCGGTCGAAGTGTGCAGCAAACTTCCGATTTGGGATATATTGTTTGCGGCTATACCAATTCAAATAATGGATTAGTTACCGGAAACCATGGAGATGCTGATTACTGGGTAGTAAAACTGGATAACTCAGGAAGTATAGCGTGGCAAAAAACATTAGGGGGCACAGGAACCGATTGGGGCCAATGCATTCAGCAAACCGCTGATGGTGGTTATATAGTAGCCGGAACCACCGGTTCTTATAATGGCGATGTTAGCATGCAATATGGGGATCGGGATTTTTGGGTAGCCAAACTTAGCCCGGAGAATTTAAATAAGCCCGATTTTACAAACGAAAATAAGGTAGCTATCTATCCAAATCCAACCAAAGATTTTTTCAAATTATCCAATTATAAAAACATTCAAAGGATTGAGTTATATGATATCAATGGAAAAAAACTACTTTCTAAAAATGATGTTATAGACGAAAACATATCCCTGCAGAATTTTTCAAAAGGGGTATATCCGATAAAAATTTATTTAACCAACGGAGCTATTGTAGCAGACAAAATCATTAAGGAATAATTTATAGTTTTTAAAGCCTTTTTACGTTTACTGTCCATAAATCGCTTCATCACTGCATACAATGTCAAATATTCAAATTCAGAAAATAAGCTTAACAGAAATTGACCAATTACAGAAAATTGGCAGACAGACTTTTGAAGAAACTTTCTCAGAATCTAACTCTGAAGAAAACATGAAAAACTATTTGGAAGAAGGTTTCTCCAAAGAAAAATTAACCGCAGAACTGAATGATAAAAACTCTGAATTTTATTTTGCAACGCTGGAAGCAGAAGTAATTGGATATTTAAAAGTCAATTTCGGAGAATCACAAACCGAATTGAAAGACAGTAAAGCTCTAGAAATTGAAAGAATTTACGTTTCAAAAGAATTTCACGGAAAAAGTGTTGGACAATTACTTTACGATAAAGCAATCGACGTTGCAAAACAGAAAGATTCGGAATATGTTTGGTTGGGCGTTTGGGAAGAAAATCCAAGAGCAATAAATTTCTACAAGAAAAATGGTTTTGTAGAATTTGACAAACATATTTTTAAGTTGGGAGATGACGAGCAAACCGACATAATGATGAAGTTGAAACTTAAATAACAAAAAAGGCAGTCATTAACAGTAGTTTGTAGTAACAGTGTGGCTTGGGCTTCTCCCCGATTTGCTTGCAGAAATCGGAAAGTTGTTTTGTACTTGCAATAATTAGTACTAAATTTAACAGCAGCTATAAGCCGCGGAACATTATGTGTAATTGCCAAGCTGTTTAAAAAAGAACTTATGCTTAAATCTTCCTCTTTATTTTTATTCCTAACGTTCTCTCTTTTGGTTTCCTGTAATAAATAAAAAAAGAAAGAAATTGTAGAAGATACACATTGGGAAAATATTGAACTTATTACTAAAAGCCAAAGAATAACCGTTTACCAATCAGAAGATACAGCGAGCGTAGAAAAAGCGATTTACAAAAAAACAAGTGGTAAAGGTTTTTCCGCAACTTACAAACTTGAAAAAGTAGAACGGAAAAGTTTTAAAATAAATAAATCTGAACGTGACAGCTTATATAATTATGTTTTTAAATTACTGACTAAACCAACATTCACAGACAAAGCGGCAACGGATTATGCCGGTTATATAATGATAAAATTGAAAGATAGAAACACAACATTGATGTGTGAATACCAATCTGTTGGGGAATGGTCAACAATCTCAGCAGAAACCAAAAAGATTTATAAATTAATTAATCCAAAAACTGAACTGCCTGAATAAAGCAATTACACAAAACAGTAGTTTATAACAACTGTTAGATATAGGCTTTTCCCCGATTTCCTTACAGAAATCAAATCAGTAAGCAGCTCCGCTATTGCGTAAAGCCACGGGAGGTTAGCGGTAATTATTTCGAACATGTATAAAAAAGGAATTATATCATTACTATTGACCCTTTTTCTCCTTGCTTCTTGTCAAAAGCAAAGTAATATCACCTCTTTGGATTTTATTGCAAATGGGAATAAACTCGAATTCTTATCCAACGATGGAGAATATGGAGAATGGGGCGGAAATGAAAAGATAGTAAAAGTATACAGCATCAAAAATCATTTATTCGCTGATTATACTGAAAGGGGTATCATTTCAAAAACAAATCCTCAATCAAAAATTAGGTTCTCAAAAAAGAAAATTAGTATTGGTGATTCAGAAAAGGAAATGATTCTTGAAAGCATTAATGAACTTTCTTTTCAGAAACTTACAGAAAAGCAAACACTTTCAAATAGTGCTGTAGTAAACCAAGTTAAATCAAGTGATTCCTCTTTTGTAATCACAATATGGCCTGTTGTTTCGGAATGGAAAAAGTATGATGCCTTTTGCAATGCTTTGAAAAAAAAATAACTACTGCTAACAGCGGTTTACAGCAACTGTTAGGTATGGGCTTCTCCCAGATTTGCTTGCAGAAATCGGAAAGGTAATTTCCATATATTTACAACTAATCAGTAGACCGCTTCGCTACTGCATAAAGCAGCGGAATGTTAGCAGTAACATTAAAAACCTTTACAATGGAAGATTTCAGTATAACTTCACGCCTAACAAAAAACGAATATGCAAAAGTTGTTTTCTTGGGACTTTGTAGAAAGCCTGCTTTTATTTTAATACAACTTTCAGCAATTTATCTTTTAATATATGATGAATCCTATATTTTAGGAACTTTTTTCATTTTATCGCCCGTTATAATTACATTAATCGCGGTGAACCAATATAAATCTAGTGTCAGTTTTAGGAGCGATATAAAATTTACTTTTGGCGAAAATGGAATGAGGGTTGAAGCTCCAACCTATAAGAGCGAATTCACCTGGAAACATATTTTGAAACATAAACAAATAAGCAATTTTCTTATTCTATATCATAGCAATAGAATGGGAAATTTTATTGACACCAGAAAGTTGAATGCAGAACAGTTAAAATTTATAAAGGATAAAGTTGTTGAAAAATAATTTGGATGCTAACAGCGGTTTAACGCAATGGCTAAGACCGATTTCCTAGCAGAAATCAAAAAGTAAATTTCCATACAATTACAACTAATCAGTAGACCGCGTCGCTACTGCATAAAGCAGCGGAATGTTGCCTGCAATTTTTAAATACGAAAAGCTTGAAAGAGATTATACAGAAGATTAACAAAAGATGGTACATTTCCATAATTCTTATGATTATAGGTTTTGTTATTACATTTTTTGGGCTTCAAATTCCTAATGAAATTGCATTCAATATCAGTTTAGGAATTTTTTACGCATCATTTCTATTCTCTTTAGTTTTTGCAATAATGAGATTGTTTAAAAAAGATTATTTAAAAGGAACCCTTCAAATAGCAGGAACCCTAATAATTGGTGGCGTTTCTTTTTTATTTCTTTCCCTGTTTTTATTCTTATATCCTTTTGATTTTTTTGCTGATAATTTAACTGTTCCTAAAAATGTGGAATTTCAGAAACCAATACCGTTATATCAAAATGATACGGTAAAATCGGAAAAGGTATATAATACAGATTTTATTCTTTATGATGGTATGCAACCTGGAATTTACAAATATGATATATATCTCAACCAAATAGAAAAGGGAAAAGTTTATTTAAAAGTTTATGAAATAACTCAAAATCAAATTTTATCGGAAGAAGATATTGAGAATAGTAGCTCAATCGATGTTTATAATCCAACACCAGAATTGAAAAAATTTAAATTGAAAGACGACTTCACTGTTTATGAGGGAAATTGGGATCAATTTTATGGAAGCAGAATTGAAGTGTGGTTTAAACCTAATTCAATGAATCGGCCTGAAAGAAAACTTTTGACCAAAAATTATATAATTCAAGGTTGGCAGAGATAAAAAAACTGCAGGTAACAGCGGTTTACAGCAACACCGTGGCTTGGGCTTCTCCCCGATTTCCTATCGGAAATCAAAAAAAGTTTTGTACATGGAATAATTAGTATTTACTTTATCACAGCAGCTACAAGTTGCCAAACGATAACAGCAAGCTTAATGACAAACAAATCTTTACTAGTAAAATGGCTTAAAATTATATTTGCATTTAGCTTCGTTGGTTGTATTTCTATATTTTTATATTATGTGAATTACTATATGGGAGAAAGTAAAGTGCTACAAGACATCTATTTTACTTTATTTTATATCAGTATTTTGTGTTTTGTGCTAATTATTATAATTACATTTTTCAAAAATAAATAAAGTCAACTGTTAACAGCCGTTTGTAGCAACTGTTAGGTATGGGCTTCTCGATACATTTTGAGCTTTGCTCAAAACACTCGAAGTGACGGTGCGTAACTTATAACTTCGTCAAAACACTTGAAGTGACGAAGAACCGGTAAAAAACTTAAAATGTCGTATAGGCCCCGGGTTTAGTGATGCTATGGTATTGGGTTTCCAGGCGGGTTCGGAGTATGGCCATGATGATGCGTTTGGAATAAAAATACTTCCCTCCCATCTTTCGGGACGGGAAATATTGTTTCTTGCGCCAGCGGTAGAGTGTTTTATCACATATTTTAAAAAGGAGTTTCATATCGGCACTGTCCAGTATGTCTTGGTCAGCATAAGAAGCCGTTAGTTTTTCCAGGTGTTTGTTTGTTTTCTGTAGTTCTTGTAATACTACAGCAATCGCCACTTCGCTCATAGTAGTTTGATTTAATAATTTCTAAAATGGTGTGTGGTATTTTATAGATGAAAAGTACTACTTTATTTTTAAATAAACAAGAGGCGTGTAGTATATTTTGTAAAACTATTTTGTTATTTTTACCAAGCAAGACGTTCAGTAACAATGGTTATTGCACAATACTAACATCATGAAACAAATACTAATATCGCTTTTATTAATAGCTGTTTTGAGCAAAGCACAAGCTCAAAATGCCTATTTGTGTAAAACCGATAATAGGATATATCGGCTTAATTCAGATTCCTCTCTCACTAGTATACTTGCTGTTGACAACACACCGTCTTATCTTTATGATGTAGCGTTATCTCCTTCAAACATTTTTTACGCCATTATCGATTTTAATAAAATTATAGCCATTAACAGTACAAACAATTTTACAGTTTTAACAACACTGCCGGGCAATGGCCTCTACAATTCTTTAACCTGCAGTACCAATTACGAATTGTATACCATTAGCAATGAAGGGGCTAATTCTAAATTATATAAATATAATATCCTCACTAATACAACCGAATTGGTTACAACTTTAGGATTCGCAACTCCGGGAGATTTAACGTTCTACAAAGGTAACTTACTATTTTCAGCGGAAGGAACCAATAAAATTAAAGCCTATAATTTAGAGAATAATACATTGGTAGATCTATTTTGCCTGCCGCAACAATATGCCACTATTTTTGGGATAGCCGGAATCTATACCTCCTGTGATTCAACTATTATTCGCTGTTGTACACAAACAACGGTATTGGAATTAGACCTTTTGAACAACATAGTAACCGATTTACAAGTGGCCAGTTCCGGTTTTTTAGGGATGACTTCTGACAATGAGTTTTTATCTTCAGCATGCAGTTTTCAATTTGAAACGGCTCCCTGTGCATTATCAACTCCCGACTATTCACAAGAGGCTGCCAACTCCATTTACCCCAATCCTTTTCAAGAAACAATACAGTTTAAAAATTATCAAGAAATACATTCATTAGAAATATTTGATAGTAACGGACGGCTTATTTTAAAAAGCGCTGCTCCTGGTTCTCAATTAAATTTAAATAATTTAGAAAAAGGAGTATATTTCATTAAAACATATACCGAAAGAGGTTCTCAAATCAATAAAATTGTAAAATCGTAAGGTATAGTCAAAAAAACAACTACTGCCAATAGCAGTTTGGCGCAATCCTAAAAGTATAAATCAAATTAATCATAAACACCTAACACTAACCCATGAAAAAACTATTCGGATTATTGGCTTTTATAATACTCCTCCAAACCATCAGCCTATGAGATTCGAAATTCCTTTTAATGAAAAAATTTACAGGCAACAAGTTACATTGAATGTAGATTTGGCTTGGCAAAAAGCTTTAAAAAAACAGGATAGAAGTGCTATTATTTGCCTTATTATCTTTCTGTTTGGTTTGCTTATCATTTATGGAAAAAGCAATTTGGGGTATCTGTTTGTGGCCATGGGAATGTATGGTTTCCTTGAGTTTTACAAAATCCGTATAGCGTATAAAAAAAACCAAAAGAGAATGCAACAGATTGTTGACAAAGAAATTAAAATACAAACAGCGGCCAATGAAAACTCTGTTTGGGAATTTAACGAAGAGTATTTTGGGTACAAAGACTGTAAATATGAAGCAAAAATTAAATGGAACACCTTTTATGCTTACCGTCTTGTAGAAGATCAGTTGTTTCTGGACTTAAGTGTAGGGATTCATTCTTCTTATGTCTTAGGCAAAGAAGAAGTTGGGGAAGAGGCTTTTCAAAGCATACTCCAATTGGTAGCCGGGAAAATAAAAAAAATCGATTCATAACAGCCGAACGTTCAGAGGCAAAATCGGGAGCTTTTTTGGCCTGTATACTTTCAAGAAAAAAGAGGGCAAATGGATTTTATGCCATTGGATAGATGAGTCACATCCGTAAGCTTTTTTACTGCAAAGAAGTTTTGTATTTATTCCATTTTGTAATACATTTACCTAAATTACTAAGTAAATTTTCCATGAAAATCAACAACAACTTCAAAGCTATCTTCGCTCTATCGCTTGTAGTAACCTTACTAGGCGCCTTGCTGAAAATAGAGCATTTGGGTTATTCACAACCGTTTCTAATAATTGGCGTTTTGCTAACACTGGCCTATATTGTTTTGGGGATCATCGAAGTTCAAAATTCCTCTAAAATAAAATCGTCCGAAAAGGTTATGTGGACCATTGGCTTTATTGCTCTGAGTTTCTTTACCGCTATAGTGTATTTGGTTTCCGGCAGAAAGCGCATTGTGTAAAGCCAACTTCACTAGGATTTTAACAGTAAAAAAATACTAATTTCAAAACTATGAGACTTTTTATCCCCATTATACTGATAGCGCTTTTTGTGTTTTATGTGTTGTACTTAGCACTAATCAAAAAAGAATTAAAACAAAACCTTACCGGCGTACTCTATCCGGGACTATTCTTTATAGTAGTTTGGGGGATATTGTATTATATAATATTGGAATAATGACTAAAACAACAGCACTATGACACAATGGAAATGGTATTTAGGCGGCTACACCCTACTCATTTTAACCATTTTTGCCTTAGCCTATCTTAAATACATACCAACAGAACTCAATACCATCCCCGATTATGATTCGATAGGCCATTTTGTACTCTACGGCATTTGGGGATATTTATTTGCCCAAACATTCAACAAACCCATACTAAGTGTGGCAAAAGTTACCGTTCCCTTAGGCACTTTGCTCATCATCCCTATTGCTATTACCGAAGAATGCCTGCAATCCTTATCACCGGTCAGAACCTTTAGTTGGTTTGATATGGGCTGGGGACTACTCGGAATTACGGTAGCCTGTTTGGTGATTCATTTTAGGACTAAAATCACCCACTGATAGAATGACAATTCCATAAAAAACTGTCTTTATGATACTGTAAAGCGTATTCAAAAAAAACAACCATGGCATACTCCAAAAACCTCAGCTATTCACTCCTGTTTCTCTTTTTCTTGTCATGGAGTACTGCATGGACACAAAACAATACAATCACTATCACTGATTTAAAACCCAAACACAATGACAATAGATTCCCGGAAGTACAGGATACCCAAAATCCCAAAGTAGCCGAGAAAATAAATACTTTTTTACAACTCGAGTATTTAGAGCATCTGCCCGGCGTTTTCAAAAAGCATCCGTTTGAATTGGTTTCCTATGACAGACCGAATCGGGAAATGGGGGGCAGCAAAGGATTTGAAAGCTGGAAAAAAGAACCAGCTCCTAAAAATGTACTGAGCATTACTTTGAATGCCGATTTTACGGGTGCCTACTCAGAAGAATACCAAATCCATCACAACTATGACAGCCGCACCGGTAATGTGATTACACTGTCATTGCTGATTAAAAAAGAACTGCAAAAAAAGTTGGCCCAACTCCTAAACGACAAAGCCAAAAAAAGAGTCAATGACTTTTTAATAGAACTTAAAAAAGACAGCACAGCCATAGACAGTATTGCCGACAGGGAAGCCTTTGATATGTACACAGAACAGGTGAATATGTACACAAATTGTATCAACGACGACTATCCTTATGCACTGGAAGATCATTCCTTTTACTTTTCAAAAGACAGCCTGCATATTATCCGAGAGCGCTGTTCGGCTCATGTTAACCGGGCTTTGGATGATTTATGGGAATTTGATTTCCGATTTTCCTATACTGAAATGGAACCGTATTTTTCGCCTTATGGCAAAAACTTATTAGCCAACAGCCCTGATATAGCAAAAACCAATTCACCCGAAGGCAAGCTGTACAAAGGAAAAATAGGTTCCTATCCTATCACGCTGTTGATACAAAATAGCAATACGGATGGTTCAGTTACGGTTCAATATTGGTATGACAAACACAAAATACCCATTGAGTGGGACGGGCACTATGCTGACCATCATTTTTCCTTACAAGAAGAGGTGGAAACCCCGGATGCTTTTGAAACGCTTGCCAAAATAGAAGCTAATTGGAGCAACGGCAAAATAACCGGTACCTGGACCAATGTCAAAACCAAGAAAGTACTACCACTGGAAGTAACAGAATATTAACCTAAAACAACAGCATATGAAAACAGCATTATCATTATTCCTATTGTTGTTCACAGCCACACTAACGGCCCAAAAAGATTACGAGGCATTAGGCAAAGACTATAGCAATCAAACAAAAACCACCACTTATGGCAAAGATGCCAAGACGGGAAAATATTGTGACATAAGGGGCTTCAAAATGTATTATGAGGTGTATGGCAGTGGCGAACCGGTATTGTTCATTCATGGCAATGGCGGAAGCATCAACAACTTTGTCAAACAGATTCCGGTTTTTTCCAAAAAATACCAGGTTATCATTGCCGACAGCCGTGCCCAAGGCAAATCACTTGACCCGGCAGATTCCCTATCCTATGAAATGATGGCCGATGATTATGCCGAACTATTGACTAAAATAGGCGTACCATCCGCCAACGTTGTGGGTTGGAGTGATGGTGGCATTAATGGATTATTACTGGCTATCCGTCATCCGGAAAAAGTAAAAAAACTAATCGTAACCGGAGCCAATCTAACTCCTGACACTACCGCGGTAGAACCTGACATACAAGAATGGGCTGCCAAAATATTTACCAAAATGAAAGAGCAAAAAGCCATCACTCCGGAAGAAAAAAAGGACTATAAATTATTCCGACTCCTCGTAGAACAGCCTAACATTCCTTTGGCTGATTTGCATAAAATAAAAGCAGCTACCTTAGTGATTGGCGGTGACCATGACGTTATCCGTCCTGAACACACCCTGGCTATTTTTCAGAATATAGAAAATGCCTACTTATGGATATTACCCAATTCAGGACATAGCACCCTGGTAGTGTATGCCGATGAGTTTAATAAAAAAGTAGATGATTTCCTCCAGGAACCCTACCGGAAAATAGTCTTTAAAGGTCGATTCTTTTAAGTCCGATAAAAAAAGTTTTTATATTTTTACAACACTAAAAAACAGTCCTACATTCCATGAAAAAAACAGCTTTTCTTACCCTGCTCTTCCTCACTACTTTAACGGCTTTCGCCCAAGATATCACAGGAGACTGGAATGGCGCTCTGAAAGTACAGGGCATACAACTAAGATTGGTATTTCACATTACTAAAACCGACACAGGCTACACCGCTACTATGGATAGTCCAGACCAAGGAGCTAAAGGCATTCCGGTAACGACCACTACTTTTGTAGCACCCACCGTAACTTTAGAAATTGCAGCAGCCCATATTGTGTACACCGGAGATTTAAAAAACAATGGCATTAGCGGTATTTTCAAACAAGGTGGCATGGAATTCCCAATGGATTTATCCAGAGATGCCATTGGAGAGCAAACCTATAAAAGACCACAAGAACCAAAACAGCCTTATCCATATTACTCTGAAGACATAACATTTACCAACCCTAAAGCCAATATCACTTTGGCCGGAACCTTAACCTTACCCAAAAAAGAAGGTGTATTTCCGGTAGTGGTTTTAATTTCAGGCAGTGGCCCGCAAAACCGAAACGAAGAACTGTTAGGTCACAAACCATTTCTGGTACTATCCGATTATTTAACCAAACACGGGATTGCTGTGCTACGCTACGACGACAGGGGCATAGCACAATCTAAAGGCGACTTTAAAACTGCCACTACAGCTGATTTTGCTACCGATGCGGAAAGTGCCATCGCCTATTTAAAAACCAGAAAAGAAATCAACCCAAAGAAAATCGGACTGATGGGGCATAGCGAAGGAGGACTTGTAGCCCCTATGGTAGCAGCACGATCTAAAGACGTTAGCTTTATAGTACTATTGGCCGGCCCTGGAATGCGTGGAGACAAATTGCTGTTGCTTCAACAAGAATTGGTAGCAAAAGCAAGTGGAGCTACAGCTACAGAAATTAAAGATGCTAAAATCATGAACGGGTATTGTTTTGACAAAGTAATCAATTCAAAAGATGACGCTACTTTAAAAACCGATTTAACACAATACTTAACCGGAATCCTAAAAGAAACCCCTAAAGAACAAAAACCGGAAGGCATTACCGATGAAGAAAATGTGGCCATGCAGGTCAATCAAATCACCAACCCCTGGATGCTATACTTTTTGAGATGCAATCCGGCAACGGCTTTGGAAAAAGTAAAATGTCCGGTACTGGCCGTCAATGGCGCTAAAGATTTACAGGTTCCGCCAAAAGAGAATATAGAAGGCATCACCAAAGCACTGCTGAAATCAGGAAACAAGAAGGTAACTACCAGAGTATTTCCAAATCTAAATCACCTGTTCCAGGAATGTACCACCGGATCGCCAAGCGAATATGTTCAGATTGAGCAAACCATCTCGCCTATCGTTTTAGAGGAAGTTACCCAATGGATTGTGAATCGGACAAAGTAACTAGTTTTTCAAAACGCCCGTGATGGCTTTTGGAGATTGGTTTTACGGTTGAAGTAGCAGTAGCATAATACGGAATTCCATTTATTTTCAGGATTTCTACAGAAGCATGAAGTTCGATTATGCTGTTAAAATCATCTTGCTGCAGCACAGCTACTGTTTCAATACACTCAGGCGTTATTTTGGTTTTTGTATAATAAACAATACCATAACAAAGTACTTCTCCATAGTGGAATCCATCCCTGCTTTCCGTGTCAAAACATTCTAATTGCAACGGAATAAAAGCGCGAACCTGAGTTTGACGGTTGTATATTTTATAAGCGGCTTCTTTTCGGCTCCATAAATTCCAAACCGCAATTTCAGGAGCTTCTGAATTTAAAATCAATAGTTGTTCGCTTGGCGTAAAGAGTTTAGCTAAAAAACCTTTGCGCTGCCAATGGCTTTCATTTTGGGCTAAAGCCAAATCAACTACGTCATTGCCTATCATTTTTCGGCGAGTTTGGTTTCTATAATGTCTAAAGCAGCTTTAATGGTCAGCATCTTTTCCATCGATTGGTTGTCAATTTCAATATGAAAGGCTTCTTCTACATCCAGCACTATATCCACTAAATTGGCCGAATTGATATTCAAATCCGCAATAAAATCAGTGCTTTCCGTAATATTATCAAACGCTTCTGTATTGGCAACAAAAGGCTTTACAATGGTTTTTAATCTTTCGATGGTGGCGGTTCTATCCATAGTTCAGTGGTATTTTTTAAAAATAACGCATCCGTTGACGTCTCCAAATCCAAAGCTGGCTTTCGCCAAAAGCGTAATCTCTTTTTGGATCAGTTGCTGCGGAATTCTGGAGGCATCAATGATGTTGGTAATATCGGGATTTAAATCGATACAATTTATATTTGGAAACACAAATCCTTCGTATAGCTGCAACACCGAAGCCACACTCTCCACACTACCTGAAGCTGATAAACAGTGGCCTACCATAGATTTCAGCGAATTGATATACGGAAAGTCCATTCCTTTTCGGTTCAAGGCTTCACTCCAATTCTGAATCTCCAAACCGTCTTTACTGGTAGCCGTCAAATGACCGTTGATTACGTCTATCTCGTTTGGAGAAACCTTTGCATTTTTCAAAGCCTCCGTAATGCATTTTTGCACTGCAACAGCATTGGGAGCCGTCATAGTGCCCCCGCCACGCTGCCCACCGGAGTTGACATTTCCGCCTAACACTTCAGCATAAATACGGGCACCGCGAGCCACTGCACTTTCTAATTCTTCCAACACAAAAGCTCCGGCACCGCTCCCCGGAACAAATCCTGAAGCGCTGGCCGACATCGGTCTGGAACCTTGTTCGGGAGTTTCATTGTGTTTGAACGTACAGACTTTCATCGCATCAAAACCGCCCCAAATGTAAGGACCACTGTCGCTCGTACTTCCTGCCAACATGCGTTTGGCCTGTCCGGCTTTAATTCGCTCATACGCCATCAGTATGCTTTCTGTCCCTGTGGTACAAGCTGAAGAATTAGTGGTGACTTGGTTACCCAACCCTAACTTTCCGCCGAGATAGGCACTCACGCCACTGTTCATGGTTTGTGCCACGGCCGTACTTCCCAGTTTTCTGGTTTCTAAATTGTCAATTTTATAAATGCTGTCGCGGAATTTGGCAATCCCTGAAGTGCCGGTTCCGAAAATAGTCCCCGAGTCCCAATCGGGATTTTCGTTGTTTTCTATGGGTAATCCGGCGTCTTTCCAGGCATCTAAACCTGCTATGACACCATATAGAATTCCAGTCGCGTCGAAGTTACGGAGTTCCAGTTCCGTGAAATAATGGCGTTTCAGTTCTTCCGAAATTTCAGGAGTTCCCGAGATTTGACAGGAGAATTGCAGTCGTTCCAACTCGGCATCGTGCTTTATACCCGAAATCCCATTTCGGATGGCATGGGTAAATGCCTCAAGCCCGACTCCGTTAGGCGCTACAATTCCCAGACCTGTTATGACGACTCTTCTGTTCATTTTTTACATTATAATTCCGGCTATAGTGCCTTGACAAACCACTTCCTTATTGGCATTCCGCATTTTTACTTCGCATTTTAATTTTCCAAATCGGAAATAAATTTTCTCTGAAATCACCGTTACTGTTTCATTAGGATACACTGGTTTTAAATATTCAATTTCTGAAGAAGTTAAAGCTATTTTAGTCTCGTTACTGAAAGCATCTCCCAGCAAATAAATTCCCAAACACACCACTCCTATCTGCGCCATCGTTTCAGTTAAGATTACTCCGGGCGTAATAGGATTGTCTTTGAAATGGCCTTTATAAAAGTCTAAATCCGAAGTAAAGGTAAAAGTTCCTTCAGCTCCGTTTTCATCCACATGCACTAAGGTATCCACAAAGAGAAAGGGTTTGGCATAAGGCAATTTGGTTAGGATATTTTGATACATATTAAAATTCAATTAAAATGCGTTGGGCCGAAAAACCGGGACCAAAGCTCAACAACAATCCTTTCTCTCCTTTACTCGGTTGATTATCCATCACCCGTTCTAAAACATACAAGACGGTCGCGCTCGACATATTACCATAGAGTCGCAATACTTCTTTAGTGTCGTTTATATTTTTCCCTAAACCGGAAAACAATTCTTCCACGGTTTGCACAATTTTCTTGCCTCCGGGATGGAATATCAAATGGTCAATATCCTCAATTTTCAAATCATTTTTGGCCAAAAAAGGATGAATAATATTCGGGAAATGCGAGGCTATCGTCTCCGGAACTTCTATGTCCAAGACCATTTGCAAACCGGGATTTGTCAATTTGAACCCCATCATGTGAATGGCATCATAGAAATGATACATTTCTTCGGCTAAGATTTTAGGGCCATTATCATCTTCGTGTGAAGACAACAAAACACAAGCAGCACCATCGCCAAAAATAGCGGCACTCACAATATTAGCCATGGAATAGTCATGGAGTTGGAAAGTAGCCGTTGGGCTTTCGACAGCAATAACAGCGGCACGTTTTCCGGGGTTGGCCTGTAAAAAATTTTTGGCGTAAATAATTCCGGAAACTCCGGCAGCACAACCCATTTCGGTTACCGGCAAGCGAACGATATCCTGACGCAATTGCAGTGTATTTATCAGATAAGCATCGAGAGACGGAATCATGATACCGGTGCAACTGACCGTGATGATATAATCTAAATCGGTTGGTTTCCAGTTGGCTTTTTGCAATGCTTTGGCTACTACTTTTTCACCTAAGACGATAGCTTCCCGAACATAAATAGCATTGCGTTCTTCAAAAGAAGTTTTGGTAAACACTTCGACAGGATCCATAATAGAATAGCGTTTATCTACCATGGCCCCTTCAAAAATCTTCTTCGCTTTTCGAATAAAACGCTCCTCCTGACCAAAAAGCCAGGCATCCAGAAAAGGAAGGATTTCTTCCGTTGTTCGGGAATATTTTGGCAACGCTTTGGCTACAGTTACTATTCTTACGCTCATGATTTTGGTGTCAAATTATTGGTACTGATAATCCATTGATAGCGGAATGCCCATTTCCATTGTATCGTATATTTATTAAATCCTAATTGCTTTGAAAAAGCGATTAAGTCTTCTTTTTTAAATCCTCTTAAAATAGAAACCAAACCGTCCTCACGTGACATGGCATTCAATCCGAAAACAAAACACAATGCCTGAAACAAACGATACGAAAGGGCACTTCGTTGCAAATCATTAACCACGATGCCGAGTTTTGCTTTTTCCTGAAACACTTTCAAAAGCGATTTAATTTCTTCATCTTTAAAATGATGTAACGTTAAGGTGCAGAGCACTATATCGTATTCTAACTGCTGAAATGATTCACTGAAAACATCTTCGCAACGGTAACTAACATTAGGATAAAGCGAAGACAAATTACGCGCATGAGTAATGGTAAAATCATTGGCATCGATGCCGATTAACTGAAACATTACATTGTACTCATTGCCATAATCTGCCAGCCAGCGAAGCATATCACCATTGCCACAACCGACATCAACAATTGTAATGGTTTGTGATAAATCGCTCTTTTGAATCAATCGTTCAACGCCTTGTAAAGTTAGTTGGTTTCCGCCTAAAAGCTGATTGATTTTGGCAATTTTATCCAAAGCATCTCTGAGGATTTCTCCCTCCATAGCAAAATCGTCCATGATTTCGGATTGTGTGGTTCTGTATTTGGTATTGATAAGCATCATATAGGTTTTCCGTGGGTATTTTTAATGAGTAATGGCAACAGGAATGGAAATAAGGTCACCATTTGCAAAAAGAAAGAAGCTGTTTTTTCTCTTTGAAGTAAAGAGCCTAAAAGTCGGCCAATGCGCAAGCGGTGCTTGAAATTAAAATTCCAGCTTTCCGTATAATGCTCTTCCATTTTGGTTCTTGACCATTTATTGTTCAGAAACGGAATAGCGACTTCGGAAGCCAACTTCGCACTGTGAATAGCCATGGCCATACCATTGCCACACAAAGGATGAATTAAACCGGCCGTATCGCCAATCATCAGCATGTGTTCTTCCACTGTTTTCTTTTCTTCAAATGAAATCTGACTGATCGTTAATGGTTTCTCAAATTGCATCCGGGCCTTTTCAAAAAGAGCTTTTAAATGAGGGTTTTTACAAACCACATTATCTTGATAATCCTGAGTGTTTTTATACTTTTTAAAGGTTTCGTAATTGCCCAAATAACAAATGTTAATCAAATTGGTTTCCACTTTAGAAACACCGCAATACCCCCCGTTAAAATGATGCAAGCCAACCATATTGTCAGGAAAATCAACAGCATAATGTGCTTTTACGCCCAACCAATTGGAAGGTTTGGTAATGAACCGGCGATTTAATTTAATATCCAGATTGGAACGTTTACCAAAAGCGCCCATGACCAATCTGGACTGATACCTTTTTTGTTGTGTGGTCACCATAAAAACTTCATCGGAGAACCACACATCTACAACAGTTTCCTGATGCAATATCCCTCCTCGTTTTTGAACTTCCTGGCACAAATAGTAATCTAATGCATAGCGACTCACACCAAAACCTCCCAGCGGCAATGGAGCCGTAATCGTTTTACCGGAAACCAGTGAAAAAGAAAGAGTATCAATTTGTTTGGGATGTAAGGAGGCGATATCCAATCCTAAAGAGTCAAGATAAGACAAAACTTCATTAGAGATGTATTCGCCACAAACCTTATGTTTGGGGAATTCATTTTTTTCAAAAATCACAACGCTCTGTCCGTGATTTAAAAGGTGGAGCGCCGCTGTTAGTCCGGCCAAACCACCACCAACGATAATGACATCTTTAGTCTTCATAGCGAAGTAAATTTACGCAATTGACACGAAAAAGGTTTACACAATTCTCAGAAACATTTATCATATTCTTTTTTAAAACTTGGTTATACAGGGTTCTGTTCCCTTGTGACATAGCTTATTTAAAACACCTGTTTTAATACAGAATCAAGAAAATCATCGCATTACCGGCTACAATCGAAATAAGTAACATCTATTGTTTCTTTGATTTTAATTCCTAAAAAACAGACTCTTTCATTACATTTTTCAGTAAATTTGTTACTGTATATGCTCCTTTTTCCACCACCAACAGTTAGCCAATGCTATTCTTTTTTAACTGTTAAAATCAACACATCATGGAACAACAACTTGAAGAAATCCGGGAACAACAAAAAGCATCATGGAATAAATTTTCTCCCGGTTGGAAAAAATGGGATGCCTTAATGATGGATTTTCTGAAACCTATGGGCGATGAAATCATTTATTTATTAAATCCAAAAACCTCCGACATTGTCTTAGACATCGCCGCAGGAACCGGTGAACCCGGACTAACTATAGCTTCATTAGTGACTAATGGAAAAGTAGTCATTACCGATTTATCGGATGACATGCTCGAAATTGCGCGTGAAAACGCTCTACTAAGAGGGATAACCAATATTGAAACCAAAGCTTGTGATGTATGCGAACTGCCTTTTGAAGACAATACTTTTGACGCTATCAGTTGCCGGTTTGGTTTTATGTTTTTTCCAGATATGCTGCTGGCCGCCAAAGAAATGGTGCGGGTCTTAAAACCCGGTGGCCGAATAGCCACATCGGTGTGGAATGGTCCGGAGAAAAACTTTTGGATAACCGCCGCCATGGGCACCATCAACCGCAATATGGAATTACCGCCACCGCCACCAGGGTCACCGGGTATGTTTCGGTGCGCTAAAGATGGCTTAATTGCTGATTTATTCCAACAAGCCGGACTAAAAAACACCAAACAAGTCGAAATTACCGGAAAACTAAATAGCAAAACAGCCGACAATTATTGGAATTTAATGACCGAAGTGGCCGCTCCTATTGTAGCCGCACTAAGCAAAGCTGACGACGCCATGAAAGCTAAAATTAAAAAAGAAGTCTTTGAAGCCATTCATCAAAAATACCCTGATGGCAACGTTCAAATCGACTCCAGCGCTTTGGTTATTTATGGTGAAAAGTAGACCACTATGTAGGATTAACAATACTATAGGGATAAAACTAAATTATCCCTATTTTTATGCCTATAAATTTGGTTTCAGTTCAAAAAAATAGCAAAAAATAGCTTTAATTTGTAGTAAACAAACAACACAATGCAATTTGACCCTAACGAATTAGAACATACGGCTGTCTATAAGCTTCTTACCGGTTCCGTTATTCCAAGACCCATTGGCTGGATATCGAGTATCAGCGAAAGCGGCATCAACAACCTCGCTCCTTTTTCTTATTTCAATGCCGTTGGTGACGACCCGCCACACGTGATGTTTTCAACTGGCAGAGGCAATAATACCAACAAAGACACTCTGAATAATGTCCTGGCTACGAAGCAATTTGTAGTCAACATGGTAACCGAAGAACTGGCCGAACAAATGAATATGACTGCTCAATCGGTTCCTTCGGAAATTGACGAATTTGAATTGGCCGGCGTGACTCCTACGGCTTCGCTCAAAGTAAAACCGATGCGCGTCAAAGAAAGTCCGATTGCCTTTGAATGCGAACTGGTTCACCATTATTTTCTGGAAGACCATAAACATGGCGGCGCTTGCGTTGTCATTGGCCGCATCATTATGATGCATTTTGACGATAGTGTTTTATTGGAAAATCATAAAATTAATTTAGAAACTTATAAGCCGATTTCCCGATTGGCAGGTTCTAATTATTCAAAATTGGGAGAATTATTCTCTGTCAAAAGAAATTAAATGAAAATAGCAGTTATAGGCGGCGGTCCGGGCGGACTCTACTTTTCCATATTGACCAAAAAAGCCATGCCACAGTGCCAAATCGATGTGTACGAACGCAACAAACCCGATGACAGTTTTGGTTTTGGCGTGGTGTTCTCCGATGAAACTTTGGGCGAATTCCTAAAACGAGATATGCAATCGTATGAGCTAATCCGAAGCAAATTTGCTTATTGGGATGACATCATTGTAGCCCGTGATGGTGAAGAAGTAAGCATTGCCGGAAACGGATTCTGCGGCTGTTCCCGAAAAACCTTATTGCAATTATTACAACAACGCTGCCGCGAAGAAGGCGTCAATCTTCATTTTGAGCAAAATATAGAAGATTTAAGCCAATTTCAGGACGCCGACATTATTCTCGCTGCGGATGGCATTGGAAGCGCTATACGGACGCAATATGAAAAGGAATTCGGCACCACCATTACTTTAAAGAAAAACCGCTTTGTGTGGCTAGGTTCTACCAAACCACTGGATGCTTTTACCTACTTTTTCCGAACCACACCTTATGGAACAATAGTCGCCCATACGTATCAATACGAAGAAGGAATGAGTACTTGGATATTTGAATGCAGCGACGATACTTGGCAAAAGCTCGGTTTTGAAGTGACCAATGAAGAAGATACAATAACCAAAATAAGCGAAATCTTCAAAGAAGAACTCGACGGACATCCGCTGATTTCCAATAAATCGCATTGGCGTCAGTTTCCGCATGTGACCAATAAAAACTGGTATCACAACAACATCGTTTTATTAGGCGATGCCAAAGCTACCGCTCACTATTCCATTGGCTCCGGAACTAAATTAGCTATGGATTCTGCTATAGGTTTATCGGATGCAGTGATTGCCAATCCAACCAACGTACAAGCAGCTTTTGAACACTATGACAAAACCCGCAGGAACACGGTAGAGATGATACAACATGCTGCTTTAGTTTCCCTAGATTGGTTTGAAAACATGGATCGAAACAGTCAGCATCCGTTCTATCAGTTTGCTTTTGGCTGCATGACACGCGCTAAAAAAGTAACGTATGAAAACCTTCGTTTGAGAGATAAGTCCTTTACCGATAAGGTTTTATTCGAGTTCAATACGTTACAAAATAATTTAAATCCCGCAGTTCCGGCTGCGTTTACCAAATTCAAACTAAGAGATTTAGAGTTACAAAACCGCATCGTCATGGCGCCCATGGGACAATATTCAGCCGAAAACGGTGAGGTCACCTATTGGCATTTAGTGCACTATGGAAGCAGAGCTACGGGTGGTGTTGGTCTAATTTTAACCGAAATGACAGCGGTTTCAGAAACAGGTCGAATTACTTTAGGTTGCGCTGGCATTTACACTGATAAACAAATTATTAAATGGAAATTAATCGCTGATTTTATCCATCAAAATACTCAAACCAAAATCGGAATTCAATTGGGACATTCCGGCAGAAAAGGTGCCACAAAAAAACCTTGGGAAGGCACCAACGAACCGATTGACAATCCATGGGAATTACTTTCTGCTTCACCAATTCCGTTCAATTCCAAAATGGCAACACCAAAGGAAATGACTTTGTCAGATATGGATTTGGTAACCTCACAATTTGTACAAGCCACAAAGAATGCTGATAAAGCCGGATTCGATATGATAGAATTGCAAGCGCATCACGGATTTTTATTGGCCTCTTTCCTATCGCCTCTGACCAATATCAGAACAGACGAATTTGGCGGAAGCATTGAAAACAGACTAAAATTTCCTTTACGAGTTTTCAACGAAATGCGAAAAGTGTTTCCGCAAGACAAACCAATATCAGTTCGAATCTCCGCTTCCGATTGGGCAGTAAACGGAATTTCAGAAGAAGAGGTTATTACCATTGCTACAACATTTAAAGTGGCCGGTGCCGACATCATCAACGTTTCTACAGGAAATACGGTTGAACAGCAAAAACCACAAGTTGGTCGTATGTGGCAGACTCCTTTTGCTGACGCCGTTAGAAACACGGTTCATATTCCAACTATAACCACTGGCTACATTCAGGATATTGACCAAATCAATACAATAATCCTAAACGGTAAAGCCGATTTGGTGGCATTGGGCCGACCGTTATTGGCGGATGCCAATTTTGTCCGCAACGCACAGGCCTACGAACAATTGGAAACCAATGACATTCCAAAGCAATACAAAGCAGGAAGCTCTCATTTGTATCCGTTAAAAGCCAGTGAGAGAAAGCAAACCGAAGGCATGAAGATAGCCCTGAAACCAAAAAGCAACAAAAAAGAATAACACTCAGCAACTTAGGTACTCAGCAACTAAACAATGAAACATTACGAAGATAATTTTGCTCACGAACATTTACCAAGCCCGGACTTGCAACCCGACTATGTTTTTCTTGATTTGCCTCAGTTCAACAGACCGGAGATGCTCAATTGTGTGGAAAAACTTTTGGACAATCACATCAAAGATGGCAGTGGCAATAATGTTTGCATCCGCACTTTTGAATCGACTTGGACCTATACGGATTTATTCGAAAAAGCCAATCAGATTGCCCACGTTCTGGTTGACGATTTGGGTTTGAAATCAGGCAACAGAGTATTGATTCGTTCTGCCAATAACCCAATGATGGTCGCGTGTTGGTTTGCCGTTTTAAAAGCTGGCGGCATTGTAGTAGCCACTATGCCGCTGCTTCGGGCCAAAGAACTGACTACCATTATTGATTGTGCCGAAATTTCTCATGTGTTCTGCGATAATGATTTGATAGATGAAATGCAATTGGTAAAATCCGATTTTTTAAAAACCACTTGTTATTTCAATACTACTGATTGGGAAAACTTACTGCAACACAAACCGAAAAATTTTTCCAATTACCACAGCAAAGCAGACAGCATTGCCTTAATTGGCTTCACATCCGGAACGACAGGTTTGCCAAAAATGACGGCACACTATCACAAAGACATTTTGAATATTTGCGAAGCCTTTCCCAATTACGCATTACAACCTACCGAAAAAGACATTTTCACAGGAAGTCCACCACTAGGATTTACCTTTGGCTTGGGCGGATTGGTCTTGTTTCCAATGTATTTTGGAGCCTCGACATTTTTAATTGAAAAACCAACACCTGATATGTTATTACAAGCTATTCAGGATTTTAAAATCACTATTTGCTTTACCGCCCCTACCGCTTGGCGTGTGATTACTACCAAAGTCAATGACTTCACTATTTCAAGCTTGCGCAAATGTGTGTCTGCCGGAGAAACATTGCCCTTAAAAGTGTGGCAGGATTGGTATGATCTTACTGGTTTAAAAATCATTGACGGCATTGGTGCTACCGAAATGTTGCATATCTTTATCTCTTCCAACGAAGAGAACATGAAACCCGGCGCAACCGGAGTAGCAATTACCGGATATGAAGCCAAAATTATTGATGGCAATGGAAATCAAGTTCCGACCAATGAACCGGGAAGATTAGTAGTTCGTGGCATTACCGGATGTAAATACCTGAACCGCATTGAGAAGCAAAAAGAATATGTTGTTGACGGCTGGAATTTTACTGGCGACATCTTCCGTCAGGATGAAGATGGGTACTTTTGGTTTGTGGCGCGTGGTGATGATATGATTATTTCTTCAGGCTATAATATTGGAGCTGTTGAAGTCGAAAGTGTACTTTTAACACACGAAGCCATTTTAGAATGTGCCGTTGTTGGACTGCCTGATGAAGAACGTGGAATGCTCGTTTGTGCCCACATTGTATTGAAAGAAAAAAGTAAAGCTACAGACAACATGAAAAACCACATTCAACACTGGTTCAAGGAAGTAGCAGCGCCTTATAAATACCCGAGAGTAATTTATTTTACCGATGCTTTGCCCAAAACAGAGACCGGAAAGATTCAACGATTTAAATTGAAATAAAATGAGAAAAGCGTTTATAGTATTCGCAATTACATCAATAGCCTTGATAGGAATTCTAACCTATATAAACTGGAAATTCAGTTTTCTATTATTGATATTCGTTCCGTTGATAATCATGGGATTTTACGATATGTTTCAATCCAAAAAAACCATTCGAAGAAACTTTCCGCTCTTAGGCAGAATGCGCTATTTGCTCGAAGCACTTGGTCCGGGTGCCCGACAATATTTTATTGAAAGTGATACCGATGGCAAACCATTCAATAGATTACAAAGAAGCCTCGTTTACCAAAGAAGTAAAAAAGAAATGGACACTATGCCATTCGGGACACAATTAGATCTTTATGAAATTGGCTACCAATGGATCAATCATAGTATCAAGGCTATTCCGTTTTCTGAGGTTAATAGCAATCCGAGAGTAAAAATTGGTTCGTCGCAATGTGAGAAACCCTATTACGCGAGTCTGTTTAACATCAGTGCGATGAGTTTTGGCTCCCTGAGTAAAAACGCCATTTTGGCTTTAAATAATGGTGCCAAAGAAGGCGGGTTTTATCATAACACCGGAGAAGGTGGATTGTCTCCCTATCATTTGCAAGGCGGTGATGTGGTTTGGAATATCGGAACCGGTTATTTCAGTTGTCGCACACCGGACGGCAAATTCTCTTATGATGAGTTTGCCAAAAGAGCTACTTTAGACAATGTCAAAATGATTGAAATCAAATTCTCGCAAGGCGCTAAACCCGGCCATGGAGGCATATTACCCAAAGAAAAAGTAACCGATGAAATTGCTGCCATTCGTTTGGTCGAAAAAGGACACGATATCATTTCACCACCAACGCATTCTGCTTTCAAAACACCTTTGGAATTAATGGAATTTGTAAAGTTACTACGAAAAGGCTCCGGCGGGAAACCTATCGGCATGAAAATTTGCATCGGTAACAAATCCGAATTCATTGCCATTTGCAAAGCCATGGTACAATCCAAAACCACTTTTGATTTTATTACCGTTGACGGTGGCGAAGGCGGCACCGGTGCGGCTCCTCAGGAATATTCAGACCACGTAGGCATGCCTTTGCGCGATGCCCTGGCTTTTGTTTACGATTGCTTGGTGGGTTTCGATTTAAAAAAAGACATCAAAATCATCTGTAGTGGAAAAATCATCACCGGATTTGACATCATCAAAACCCTATCCATTGGAGCGGATGTATGCAATTCAGCACGCGGAATGATGTTTGCTCTGGGCTGCATTCAGGCACTCGAATGCCACGCCAATACTTGTCCGACCGGAGTGGCCACACAAGACCCACGATTAACAAAAGGATTGGTGCCCGAAGAAAAAAGTGTTCGCGTTGCCCGTTTTCAACACGAAACCGTAAAAAGCGCTATGGAATTAATGGCCTCTGCTGGAATAGACCATCCCGATAAAGTAGACCGAAGCGTCGTGAGTATGCGGGTAGACCGAACCCAAATCAAGACCTTTGAAGAAACTTACCCCGAGCTAAAAGTCGGAGCCTTACTCGACGGTAGTAAAGTGCCTAATGAAATGTTTCATTATTGGAAAAAAGCGACTGCTGAGAGTTTTTAGAAGCTATTTCCCGCTTTCCGCGTTACATGGTAACTGCTGCAATCGGGGCTAAAAAATTAATATTTATGAGTAACTATTTTACAAAAACAGAAAAAATACGTTTCAAGCACGTTGATTACGCCGGGATTGTGTTTTACCCACGCTTTCTGGAAATGCTAAACGATTTAGTCGAAGACTGGTTTGAAGAAGCCCTTGACCGCCCGTTTTCCAAAATCCATGAAACCAATGGCATTCCCACAGTTGACTTAAAAGTACAGTTCAAAAAAGCAGCCCGTTTGGGAGAAATGTTGACCAAAAAACTTTGGGTCATCAACCTTGGCGGCGCTTCGGTAAATTGTGGTTTTCGCTTTGAAGATGAAAACGGTAAAACTTGTTTGGAAGGCGAAGTAACCTTAGTAAACGTAGCCATCGCCGAAGACCGAAACAACATCAAAGCCGAACCGTTCAACGAAGAAATGAAAACTAAGATTTCAAAATTTATCATTTAAAAGAATCAAATGGAATTCAAAAAATTTAAGGCCGCTACTGTTCAAACATCGCCTGTTTTTCTCAATGTAGAAAAAACGATAGCCAAAGCCATTTCGTTTGTCAAAGAAGCCAGCGAAAATGGTGCCCAACTCATCGCTTTCCCGGAAGTATTCGTGGCCGGTTATCCGTATTGGAATTGGATTATGACACCGGTACAAGGCAGCAAATGGTATGAGCAATTGTATAAAAATTCTGTGGCAGTGACGGATGAAGCTATGAAACCCTTATTTCAGGCAGCCAAAGACCACAACATTCATATCGTTATCGGAATCAACGAACGAGGCGACAGTTATGGTGAAATTTACAACACCAACCTCATCATTGACAATAAAGGAAACCTCATCGGTAAACACCGAAAACTAGTACCGACCTGGGCAGAAAAACTCACCTGGACATCAGGCGATGGCTCATCCTTGAAAGTATACGATACCGAAGTGGGACCAATAGGAACGCTGGCTTGCGGGGAAAATACCAATACGTTAGCGCGCTTTACGCTGCTTTCGCAAGGCGAATTGATTCACATTGCCAATTACATTTCATTGCCGGTTGCCCCACCCGATTACAATATGGCGGAAGCCATTAAGATTAGAGCAGCAGCACATTCTTTCGAAGGAAAATTGTTTACCATCGTTTCGTGTTCTACGATTTCTCAGGAAATTAAAGATGCGTTGCGCGATGATGTGCCGAATGTTGATGAATTGCTCACGCGAAAGAACTCGGCTTTCTCCGGATTCATTGGACCAAATGGCGCTGTGATTGGGGAACCTTTGATTGATGAAGAAGGAATTATTTATGCCGATATCGATTTGGAAAAATGCATTCAACCGAAACAAATGCACGACATACTGGGGCATTACAACCGATTTGATATTTTTGATTTAAGGGTAAATACTGCTCCAACCAGAAAGATTACCTTTGTAGATAATCACGAGGAGTTTAATAAGAAATAAGATGGAAGCAAAACAGTCAGACGACGTCATCGGTCGTGCGCGGGTACAGGACACGCCTGAACTCGAAGCCTATTATAAAGAATTGGAAGCCCTTGGTGCCGGAGCCCTTTGGACGGTGGCCAACGATATTGAACCTTGGGAACCCCGCTCCTCTTCCGTACCAATGCTTTGGAAATATGAAGACTTGCGCAGCTTAGTTTTAAAATCCTCCGAACTCGTAACACCCGAACAAGCCGGCAGACGAGTAGTCTATTTAGTCAATGACAAACGAAAAGATGTTAGCGCCGCTGTGGGTTGGCTGTATACCGGAATTCAGGTGACACGCCCAGGTGAAAGCACTTCAGCGCACCGTCATAAAGCTTCTGCGTTGCGTTTCATCATGGAAGGTGACAAAGGATATACGGTCGTAGACGGTAATAAAATCATGCTGGAAGTGAATGACTTTGTGATTACTCCCAATTCCACTTGGCACGAACATGGTGTAGAAGAAGGCGGCCAAACCTGCATTTGGCAGGATGGTTTAGACATTCCGCTCGTGAATGCTTTGGAAGCTAATGATTATGCAGTTTTTGATGGCAAACAACCTTTAATAGCTCCGGTGAATCATTTGCCAATGTCGTTTGACGGTAATGGTATAGTACCAGCCGATTTGGTTTGGGACAAACCCTATTCGCCGCTATTTAAATATTCCTGGAAAAAAGTCTATCCGGCTTTATTAGAAGCTGCTAAAGTCAATGAAGGCAATCCTTTTGACGGCATTATCATGCGTTATGCGAATCCGTTAACCGGCGGTCATGTAATGCAAACCATGGGAGCTTCCATTCAGTTGTTGCGTCCAAACGAACATACCAAAGCCCATAAACACACTAGTTCTTTCGTGTACCAATGTGCCAAAGGACATGGCTATTCGATTATTAACGGCCAACGGTTTGACTGGAAGGAAAGAGATATTTTCTGCGTTCCCTCCTGGGCATGGCACGAACACGTGAATTTATCCAATACGGATGATGCCTGCTTATTCTCGTTCAATGATTTGCCGGTGATTGAAAAATTGGGCTTGTACCAAGAAAGAGAGTATCCTGAGAACAATGGATTTCAAACAACCAACTAAACTTTACTATGAATACCAAATTAAAACTTTTTTCTGCTTTTGCCGGCCCCATTGGTTTCATCTTGATGGGAATTAATTTAATACTGAAAGAAGATACTATAGCTGTTATTATCGGATATACTAATATCATATTTTGGTCTGCTTTACTGCTATTTACTGTCTACAAACTTGCAACAAAAAAACAATGAAACTACTAACCTACCAAACAGCTGACACCGAACCAAGGTTAGGCTTTCTTCACAACAACCAAGTCATCGATATGGAAGACTTTGGTGAAATTTCCAATTTTCCATTGCCAAGCGATATGCTTGATTTAATTGATATGGGAATTGAAATTGTGGAAGAGCTGAACGATATGGTGGCTGATACTGAAGAAGCCTATTTCACCGAAATTGCCTATTCGATGGACGAAGTGACCCTCCTGGCTCCTATTCAAAAACCGAGAAAAAATATCATCGGGATTGGATTGAATTATACCGAACACGTATCGGAAAGTGCCCGAACTTTAGACACCACCGGAAAGCTGCCTCAGAAACCGATTATTTTTTCAAAACCGCCAACAACGGTTACCGGAACCAATACTGATGTGATTAAAAATACCAAACTCACTTCGCAACTCGACTGGGAAGTGGAACTAGCAGTAGTCATTGGCAAAAAAGGGAAATACGTACCAAAAGCTGACGCTATGGATTATGTATTTGGGTATACTGTTATCAACGACATATCGGCACGTGATTGTCGGCGTGAAGGCCAATGGATTGTTTCCAAAGGACAGGATACCTTTGCTCCTATGGGGCCTATATTAGTCACTAAAGATGAAATCGAAAATCCGCACAACCTCAACTTGTCGTTAAAAGTCAACGGTGTGGAAAAACAAAGCTCCAATACTAAATTTTTATTGTTCAACATCAACGAACTTATCGAAGATTTGAGCATCGTATTTACGTTAGAACCAGGCGATATTATTGCCACCGGAACTCCGGCCGGCGTTGGTGCGGGAAGAGATCCACAGGAGTGGCTGTATGATGGCGATGTCATAGAAGCCACTGTCGAAGGGATTGGAACCATAGTGAATACTGTTAAAGAGATTTCCAAGTAACAATATTTTGCGTTAGATTTGAGATTAAGAGGAGAATGTCCAGCGGACATTCGGTTACTAATTTAAATGACTGCGTTAGGGATAGAGCCAAGCACCGTGTGCAAGCGAAAGCCCGACCCCGATTTATCGGGGGAACGCCCAAACAATGATTCAACATACTATGACTAAAAAATACAGAATTGGACAAATAGTTCCGTCCTCCAATGTGACGATGGAAACCGAAATACCGGCCATTTTCAGAGCCAGAGAAATCATATTGCCGGAGCAGTTTACGTTTCACAGTAGCCGCATGCGCATGAAAAAAGTCACCAAAGAAGAGCTCGAAGCCATGGATGCTATGAGTTTGAAATGTGCTCAGGAATTATCCGATGCCCATGTGGATGTGATGGGTTATGCCTGTTTGGTGGCGATTATGAGTATGGGACGCGGCTATCATTGTGTGTCCGAAGTAAACCTGCATCAGGAAACGGTAGCGAATGACTTCCCTACGCCTATCGTGACTTCCGCCGGGGCTTTGATTAATGGTTTGAAAGTATTGGGCGCCAAACAAATTTCGATTATTACGCCTTACATGCGTCCGTTGACAGATATGGTGGTGGATTATATTGAACATCAAGGGATAAAAGTCAAACAAAGCATTGCGCTTGAAATTCCAGATAATCTGGAAGTAGCTGCTCAAAATCCGATGAACTTGTTGGAAATTTATAAGCAATTGGATTTGACGGATGTGGATGTTTTAGTAGCATCCGCCTGCGTGCAAATGCCATCTTTGGAAGCCATTGATTTAATCCAAAAAGAATGTGGAATTCCCGTTACTTCTGCCGCTGTATGCACTACCTTTGAGATGATGAAAAAACTCGGCATCGAAGCTAAATCAGCTATTGGTGGAGCATTACTAAACGGCACTTACTAAAATCATGGAATGGATCATTAAAGACGGAAAGCTGGTCAGTACTTTTGAATTCAAATCTCAAACAGAATTAGCCCAATTTATACTAAAAATAGCCAAACAGGCCGATGAGATGAATCACCATCCTGACTATAAAGTTTTTAAAGCTTTTACGTTGGAAATCACACTATTCACCTACGACAAAAAGGCCATTACGGAATTAGATTATAATTTAGCGGCTTATATTTCCGGTACTTTTTAGCCCTGTAGGATTAGGAATAATAATGAGTTAATTAATAGTTAAAGGACTCAAATCAAATAATTTACAGCAATTTTAATTGTAAATTTGAGTATGATTTCGATTAATTACTTGAAGGTATCACAGCGATAATTCAATAGTTGGCTGTATGAAGATGGTACAAGCTAATAATGATAAATCAAAATCATAATAGAGGTCTGAAAAGACCTCTTTTTTTGTGTAATACTATTCCAATATTGCGAAGTAATCCCAATTATTCAATATGCAGCCGGCTGCGTTAAAGTGATGTTAAAGCACTAAAAAACAAAAACTTAAGCGGATACTTTTTCGTAAATTTGAGTATGATTTCGATTGATTATCCGGATGCTTGAGACTTGGTATTCGGCGATTGATAGGCAAGAAGGCATAGTCAATACTAATGAATCAAAATCATAGAACAAAGAGGTTCATACGAGCCTCTTTTCCTTTATCCCATTACCGAAACTCCAATCAATTTTCCGATTCCGAAAGTTATAGCAGCGGCCATCAATCCAAACAATACTTGACGAAAACCTGAATACCAGAGGCTTTTACCGGTAAACAAAGTGATGCTGCCTCCTATTAAGAATAAACCGCAAGCGCTCATTACAGTACTGAACAAGACTGCTTTCATACCGCCCAAAAAGAAAAACGGAATCACCGGAATTATGGCTCCAATGGCAAAAAATACAAACGAAGCGACAGCGGCTTCCATAGCGGAACCTTTTAAATCTTCGGGGTTGATACCTAGCTCTTCTTTGATTAACACTTCGTGAGCATGATCTTTATTTTGCATAATCTCGGTTGCCATTTGTCGGGCTTGATCTTCGGGAATGCCTTTAGCCATATAAATTAGAGCCAGTTCCTTCTCCTCTCCTTCCGGATTGGTTTCGAGTTCCTCCATTTCGAGTTGCATTTGGTTTTCATATAACTCCAAAGAACTTTTTACCGAAATCCATTCGCCCAAAGCCATAGATAAAGCCCCGGCTAATAACCCGGCAATACCGGTTAGTAAGACTTCTTTTTGACCGTTGGTAGCTCCGGCAATTCCCATGACCAAACTGAAATTGGACACCAACCCGTCATTCCCCCCAAGCACTGCTGCCCGCAACGCATTGCCTCCCACGGAACGATGTCGTTTTTCAAACCGCGCCAAATTGGGCCCCGAGACCTTCTTGTCGTTATTGAGAATATTTTTTAAAATCGTAACGTGTGCCGTGTCTGAGAGCGATTCTTTAGTATTGGTCTTTTTACGAGCACTGAGTACCGAAGAAGAAATGCTTTTTTCAGTATCCAATAAAACCCCTAAGATATAATCATACCCAAACAGCTTTCCGATAAAATGCAATGTCTTAGCTCTGCCGGATGGAGGTGGTAAATGTGACGCATCTTTGTCGTATTTGGCCAAGAAAGCGATAGCGTGACTGTGTTCTATTTCACTCATTTGATGAAAAACATTGGCTACATTTTCATCTGCTTCATTATCGCCTAATATTTTGTACAAATAACTGGCATCAACTTCGGTTTGGATATTTTTTAGATTCATCGTTAGGCTATTTTTATAGAAGTCATACTAAGGCTACCTGCGACCATTTTATCATTAAAGAGTGAAACAGCTTCTCCTTTTTGTTGTAAACCAAGCACATAGAGTAGCGGAAGATAATGATCGGGGGTAGGAATGGCCAGGTCAAAGGCTTTCCCTTGTCGGTCATAATCTAATAAAGGTTGGTAATCCCCATGTAATAAATAACCATTAATAGTATCATGTGCCTCTACCGCCCAATCGAAGCCGTAATTATCTTTATGAAAATTTTGAAAATCTACCAATCGTAAATTATGTACAATGTTACCACTGCCAATAATCAAGACGCCTTTATGACGCAGTGCCTGAAGTTGATTGGCCAAACGATAGTGAAATTCCGCCGGTTTAGAATAATCAATACTAAGCTGAATAACAGGCACATCAGCTAACGGATACAAATGTTTCACTACCGACCAGGTACCGTGGTCTAAGCCCCAGTGTTCGTCAAGTTCTACTACTGTAGGCTGCAAGAGTTGTTGTGTTTCTTTTGCCAGTACCGGACTCCCTTTAGCCGGATATTGTACCGCAAAAAGTTCTTTGGGAAAGCCACCAAAATCATGAATCGTAGGCGGCACTTCCATAGCGGTTACTTTGGTACCTTTGGTGTACCAATGTGCAGAAATGCAAAGTATAGCGGTTGGTTTTTGAAGGTCTTTCACACTATTTCTGAAGCCTTGCACAAATTCATTTTCCTCAATGGCATTCATGGGACTCCCATGACCAAAGAAAAAAACAGGCATTTTAGCCGTGTTCGGAAAGCTTTGAGCTATGTAGTGTAAATCGTTTAAGTTATTCATTTGACAGGCTTTTATGAAGCATAAAGATAAACTATTTATCCTAAACAATTAATTACACGGCTACCCTATTTATCATCAAAAATAAAAACAAAACTAACTTTTACTACTTTCAAAATTCTTTGTTACCTTTAGTTTCCAAAAATAAAAGCATCACTATGACTGTAACTGAAATCATGACCGAACTGGAAGCCAAAGGCAGTGAAAGCATCAAAAAAATATTGCTGAAACACGGTGTAAAAGAACCTTTTTTTGGGGTCAAAGTCGAATACTTAAAAGTTATTGAGAAGAAAATCAAAAAAGACTACGCTTTAGCGCTAGGGTTATATGCCACCGGTAATGCCGATGCCATGTATCTCGCCGGATTAATCACCGATGATGAAAAAATGACCAAAGAAAATCTCCAAACTTGGGTAGAACAAGCCAAGTCTACTAATATCAGTGGCTATACTGTGCCGTGGGTTACGGCTGGCAGTCGTTATGGTTTTGAATTAGCCTTGGAATGGATTGAAGCCAAAGAAGAGCATATAGTCGCTGCAGGTTGGAATACCTTAAGCAATTTGGTAGCTCTCAAACCGGACAGCGAACTGGATTTAGCATTACTAAAAAGTTTACTGCTCCGTATTGAAAAAAATATCCATACCGCCAAGAACCGGGAACGACAAAACATGAATGGTTTTATCATTGCTGTAGGTACTTATGTGGCTCCGCTAACCAATAACGCAGTAGCAACTGCCACAAAAGTTGGGATCGTGACAGTAGATATGAACGGAACTGCGTGTAAAGTTCCTGATGCTATAACCTATATCCAAAAAGTAACTGACAAAGGTGTTGTTGGCAAAAAGAAGAAGACCGTAAAATGTTAATACAATCAAATGGTATTATTGCTGGCTTGAGTACTCTGCAAATCCATAGTGAGTACCCGCTCTAATTCGGCACGATAATCATTGATATGGTGTTTTTTCATGAGGTAATTAACACCTACATCCATAAAATTTTTAGCTAATTTTTTAGGATAGGCCCCCGATACCATTACAACCGGAATGTGCTTCCAGTCATCGGTTGTCTTGATGATGTTTAAGATTTCTTCCCCATTCAAAATCGGCATGTGAATGTCTAAAAATATGATATCTGGTTTTGTAATTTGCATGCTAAGTTCAACCAGCATATCCCTTCCGTTCATAAAGGTTAAAACGGTGTGACCAAGACCTTCAGCTATTTCTTTAAAATAATCTAAATCATCAATATCATCGTCTAAATAGAAAATAGTTTGAATTTTTTTCATAGCCTTATTTTTAAATGTAAAATTAGAAATACAACACTGCTACTGCTTTACAGAATAATGACAGATTGTTGCATAATTCCAATATGAACCACTTACTGCTTTGGTTGTTTTTATATCTTCGTGATATTGATAATTGAATGTTTCACTTTCTCATCAAATCCATTGAACCATGACTGCAGCTGTAAAAGAATTATTGTGGAAACAATTTGGCGCTACCATTGACATGCTTGAAAACGCCATCACCTTTTGTCCGGAAACCTTTTGGGTTACGGAACACAACTATTGGTATTCCGTATATCACACGCTTTTTTATTTAGATTATTATCTATCAGAAGAACCGGCAACCTTTATGCCGCCAAAACCATTTACGTTGTCCGAAATGGATCCCGACGGAGCTTATCCTGACCGGATTTATACGAAAGATGAATTATTAAATTATCTGGAATTTGGGCGTAGAAAATGTTTCGATCTCATTACTAATCTAACCGATGAAAATGCGGCTAAAAGATTTGTAAACGACTATCGGAATTACAATCGTCTTGAAATTATACTGTACAATATGCGTCACGTGCAACATCATGTGGGTCAGTTGAATTTACTCTTACGTCAAAATATAAATGACGCCCCAAAATGGGTATCGCAAACCCAAAAAAGTTACTGAGTTGCCCCTAACTAAGTATTGCCATTCCGTAGCTTTATTAGTATCTTTGAGGCCATAAAAAACAAATTACAACATCATGAAATTTACTGCATCACGTCTTTCCTCTGGCAATAAAATATTTCCTGCCGAAATTTATTTGGAACCCACAGGCATTACCATAAAAATTCCCGGACTATTCAGTGGTGAGACCAAACAATTTGATTTCAATCACATTGCTTCAGTAGAAATTGATACTCCGTTGATAGGTTTTTCATCCATTACCATTTTTGCCGGTGGCACGATGATGGCAGCCAACGGATTTACCAAAGCCGAAGTAAAACAAATTAAAGAAGGTATCGAAAAAGGAAAATTAGCCGCCAAAGCTGCTGTGCAAAATGAATCAACTCCTACTCATGGTAGCTCTTCAAATGCTAGCGTCAGCCTGGCTGATGAATTGAAAAAGCTAAAAGAACTGGTAGATGCCGGCGTAATCACTCCGGAAGAATTTGAACAGCAAAAAAGAAAAATGTTAGGCAATTAATGCCATACTATTTTATAATAAAAGAGACGCTCTAAAGCGTCTCTTTTTTGTTTTCAATTTATACCTAACTCAAAATTGAAAATAAATGAACGAACTGCCGCTTTCCTGTGCAAAAATCAGCGCCAAAAGCAGGAATGACCAAAAAAGGCTCAGCCAAAACCAAGACACTTTATGAGCCACATCCAACACTTTGGTATTGCGCATTACCCAATGACAGATTAAAATCAAAGGAATGATAACAGCAACTTTTAATATAGCCAAAGTGGTTAGCAAAGCTTTATCACTACTGATATAACCCGACATCGCGCAGAGCATTTGCCAGGATTTCCCAAAGGTATTCGAGCGGAAAAACACCCACGTAATATTAACCAGCATAAACGTAAGGAAAGCATATAGAAAACCAATCCACTGACTGTTCTCATCTACTATTCCTTCCGGATTATCAATCTTTTTGCGGTCTTTGAAATATTTCTCTACCCAAAGATAAATACCATGCAATCCACCCCAAGCTACAAAAGTCCAATTGGCGCCATGCCACAAGCCACCTAGTAGCATTGTCATCATTAACGCAAAATAGGTTCTTATTCTCCCGTGACGGTTTCCGCCTAACGGAATGTATAAATAGTCTCTTAACCAACTCGATAAAGTAATGTGCCAACGTCTCCAAAAATCAGAAAACCCAATCGCGGCATAGGGATAGTTAAAATTCTGTGGCAACACAAAACCCAAACACAGCGCTACCCCAATAGCACAAGTGGAATAACCGGCAAAGTCTAAAAATATCTGTCCGGAGAACGCTAACACTCCTATCCAGGCATCTAACATTGGTACTACATCCTGCGAATCAAAAACAGTATCGGCGGTTTCGGAAAGCATACTGTCGGCCAAAACCACTTTCATAAACAAACCTAATGTGAGTAACAATAATCCATCCATCAATTGCCTGCGCGAAGCTGTTCTAGGGGTTTCAAATTGTGGTACCAATTGCGGTGGTCTAACAATCGGCCCGGCTACTAAGTGCGGAAAGAAGGTTACGAACAAAGAGAAATCCAGCATTGATTTTACCGGTTCGCTTCGCTTTTTGTACATATCGATAGTATAACACAACGTAGTGAAAGTATAAAACGAAATTCCAGCCGGAAGAATAATATTCGGCTTAGCCGGATGGAAATCGAAACCAATTACATGGCTTAACGACACAAAATTATCGAGTAGAAAAGTGCCGTATTTGAAAAAGCAAAGCATTCCCAAATTTCCAATCAGACTGATGACTAAAAGCAGTTTCTTTTTATGTGGATTTTCCTGAGTGTACAAAGCTCTACCCACAAAGAAATCGACTACCGTAGAAAGCCAAAGCAATAAGATAAAAGGCGGGTTCCAGGCGGCATAGAATATATAACTGGCCAGTAAAAGGTTTACTTTTTTAGCTCTCCACGACAATGGTAAATTGTGCAGGAATAAAATCAGTATAAAAAAGGCGACGAATGTATAAGAATTGAATACCATGATTATACTTTTTTAGGGTTAGAGGTATTTTGCAGAAAAGTAAATCCGGGCTGTTGGCTCAACAAACGGAAAAACGCTTTGGTAAACAAAGCCGCATCAGACTGTTTTAAATGTGAAAACTCGGGACAGTCAAAATGATTGATAGCCGGATAATCCATAAAATGAATCCCCGGACATTTGGTTTCAGCTAAAAGACGGTTCCAAAATTTCTCTCGTGGAAAACCCATATTCTCACCTTGCAGATAAGGACCACTGGAAGGAGTTCGTACAAAAACCACTTCGCCTCCCCTGGCCTTAATCTTATCAACATCAGCTTTCACCGATTTGAAAATACCCTCAAAAGCTTGTGGTGGCATAGGCGGAGCACTCATCGCCATCTTGGCAAAAAAGGCCCAAATCCCTTTCACCTGATTGCGTTCGGCTTCATTAGCCACAAAACCATCGGTCATATAAGCCTGGCGGTCAAACGTATTCCGCTTAAAAGCCATCGGAAAAGTAGGCATCATAAAAACACCCGGACGGCTTTTGAGTTGCAACGCATCGAGTCTTGCATTAGTAGACAAATAATCTTTATCCAAAAAAACAAATTGGGATTCTACTAGCTTGTTCAGTTCAAAACTGGCGCGTTGTGCCGGCGTGCGGTCGTAGAAGTATTTGATATTCTCATTGGCGGTTTTCATAAACGGTGGAGCCATATTAAAAAACAATCCTTCCGTAACATCAATCACCAGTTTGCCTTTAAAATTGGGATCATTAGCCAAATCGGTTAAAGCCGGTCTGGGACAAGTCCCTTCCATGGCTAGCTGCACTGCCTGCACATCGGTAAGTTTTTCCCAAGTCGGTCGGTCTAAATCATACTTAATGCGCGAAGACCCTATAAAAACAATCGTTTTATCTGTTGGCCCGTAAACCTTAGCGCGTTTGTCTGACCATAAAGGCGGCCCGTCATCGTAATCAACTTTAATGCCTTGATTTCTTAAATACAATTCATAACCCAGGACAACGCCAACCACAATAACAAGTGTTACCATAGCCGATTTGAAAAGTGTTTTTTCGTTCATAAAAATAAAGATTGGTTAGAGATACTTTAGTATAAAATCCAATCAAGCGGGGAATTGATTTTTACAAATTTTATTGCTATTGCTCTCAAATTTAGACAATTAATCTTGTGAGATACTTCCTGACTATTTTTTTTATGAACTATTTTCTTGTTAATAAGTTGGAGTTTAATAGTAGGTAATAAAAAAAGCGACGGTGTCTTTATAAACACTGTCGCTTGTAGGACCCTAAATTAATTGGAATCTTATCGGATTACTTTTTTAGTCACTACTACTCCATCCTGCGATGTGATTTGAACTAATAATACTTCATTGGTGTCACCAACATTGATAATTGTATGATTGGCATTGATTGCTTTTTTCTCTTGAATCAATCTTCCTCTGATGTCAAATACTTTCACAATAGACATGATGGCATTACCCGTATTAATTACAAAATCATTGGAAGGATTTTTATAAATAATCACTTGATTGGAATTGAACACAGGATTTGTCACTCCCAACGGCAATTGATAGAGTAATTCAAATCGGCTGTTAAAGGTGCCGGCGTCTGAAGCAAAAGTATAGCCTCCGGTAGTTAAATCTTGTATGGCTCCGGTAAGGTTATCTCTCAAATAAATGCTTTGACCATTCAAAAATAACCCATCAACATGATCAATAGCTATGCGATAGGTATCGGCAAGTGCCACTGTAAAACTTAGCGGAACCACATCGGTAGCATCAAACGGTATCGGTCTACCTTGAATTGAATATCGGGTATTGCCAATTAATGATGTTAAGGCGATATCGCCATCATTATTGTATTTACCATCAATGTTTCTGT
>Ga0208270_100065_pt1 | contig 75767 bp, 63 predicted proteins | sample LakWasM109_LOW13_2_FD_183925 | JGI IMG/M metagenome (GOLD analysis project Ga0208270, IMG submission 183925) | Freshwater sediment methanotrophic microbial communities from Lake Washington under simulated oxygen tension - Sediment Metagenome... | ecosystem: Environmental > Aquatic > Freshwater >...
GACTAACATCACTCCGCTTCCCTTTAACAGCGATTCTTATCAAACCGCGCACCCTGCCCTATCCTTTGATGAAAAAACTTTATACTTTGCCTCGGATATGCCGGGAACTCACGGACAATCCGATTTGTATCGCGTTAAAGTAAGTGACGATGGTTCTTTTGGAACTCCTGAAAATTTAGGCGATGCCATCAATACCGAAGGCAGAGAAACCTATCCGTTTGTTAATGAAGACAACGAATTGTACTTTGCCTCTGACGGTCAGCCAGGCCTTGGTGGATTGGATATTTACATCACCAAAGTACCAAAAGACGGTAGTCTTAACTTTAAAGAAGTACTCAATGTGGGTGAAGAAGCCAATGGTCCGAAAGATGATTTTGCGCTGATTATCAATTCTAAAACCAAAAAAGGATTCCTGAGTTCTAACCGTGATGGCGGACAAGGAAGTGATGATATCTACAAATTTGTGGAAACCAGACCTATTTGGTGTGAGCAATTATTGTTTGGTGTAGTTACAGATGCTGAAACAAAAGCAATATTACCGGGAGCTACCCTTATTTTAATGGATGAAAAATTCAATAAATTAAAAGAAACAGTATCTGATGCGCAAGGCAAATATGAATTTACCGAAGTAGAATGTGGCACTAAATATTATGTAAGAGCTTCGCTTGAAGGATACAACACCAAAGAATCTCCGGTAATTATAGGAAGTGATTCCGGTAAAACTGAACTTAATATCGAACTGGAAAAAACAGAAAAAGCTATTCCGATTGGTGGTGATTTAGCCGATGTATTTGGTATTAACCTGATCTATTTCGATTTAGATAAATGGAACATCCGTCCGGATGCTGCTATCGATTTAGCTAAAATACTAGATGTTTTACAACAATATCCAACAATGAAAATTGATATTCGTTCGCATACCGATAGCCGTGCTTCTTTCTCATATAACGAAAGATTATCAGACAGAAGAGCTAAATCAACCAGAGAATGGTTAATCAAAAACGGTATTGCTGCCAATCGTTTAACAGCCAAAGGATATGGCGAAACGCAATTGGTAAACAAATGTGCTGACGGTGTACCATGTACCGAAGCCGAACACCAATTAAACAGAAGAAGTCAATTTATTATTACAGCTTTATAATTAAACGCCAACAAGAATATAATCAAACACCGAAAAAGCTCCTCCATCCGAGGAGCTTTTTTTATCTTTGAAAAATGACAGTAACCAAACTTTTCAAGGAATTTCTGGATAGTGAAAAAGCGGGTGGTTTTACACTTATTGCCTGCACCATTTTATCTTTAGTTTTGGCCAACTCCGTGTGGAGTGAAAGTTATTTACACCTTTGGCACTACTCTTTAGGCAATCACCCTATTGAATATTGGATAAACGATGGACTAATGACTCTATTTTTTTTACTAATTGGTTTAGAATTAGAAAGGGAAGTCTACATCGGAGAATTATCAAATTTAAAAAATGCTTTGTTGCCTATAGCTGCTGCGCTTGGCGGCATGCTACTTCCTGTCGGATTGTATTTGTTTTTAAATTATGGTACCTCGACACAGTCGGGAGCAGGAATTCCCATGGCTACCGATATTGCCTTTGCCCTCGGCGTTTTATCATTATTGGGAAATAAAGTACCTACTTCACTTAAAGTATTTTTAACGGCGTTAGCGGTTATCGACGATTTGGGAGCCATTTTAGTCATTGCCATTTTTTATACCAAAACTTTAATTTGGTCCAATCTACTACTAGCTTTGGGTATTTTTGCCTTTTTACTTTTATTGAACCGATTAAAAGTTCGCAACTTAATTCCGTACTTACTTGGTGGAATAGTGATGTGGTTTTTTATGCTCCATTCCGGGATTCATGCTACCATTACGGGAGTTCTTTTAGCTTTTGCCATTCCTTTTGGAAACGGAAATGAAAAATCAACTTCCTACGTTTTACAACATTTTCTACACAAGCCCGTAGCATTTATTGTTCTACCGCTTTTTGCCTTGGCTAACACAGCCATTATAGTAAATTCCAATTGGCATTATGCTTTAAGTTATAATTATACTTTGGGAATCGCTTTGGGATTAATTATTGGGAAACCCATTGGAATATGGCTCTTTAGCTATCTTTCCGTAAAACTAAAGATTGGAAAACTTCCCGATGATTTAAATTGGAAATCCATTTTAGGCGCTAGTATTTTGGGTGGAATAGGGTTCACTATGTCAATATTCATAACACTACTCTCCTTTTCTGATGGCGAACATATTGACAATGCCAAAATCATAATTCTGCTTTCGTCACTTATTGCCGGAGTTCTAGGATTGTTTTATTTAAAAATGAATCTGAAAAACCGAAAAGCTTAGTACCATCTTTTCTTTTTGAAATAATAAACCATTCCCAAAAGCAACAAAAACATACAACCCAAGATGATGAAATAGCCGTATTGCCAATGCAGTTCGGGCATATTCTCAAAGTTCATTCCGTAAATGCCTACTATAAAAGTTAATGGCATAAAGAAAACCGAAACCACCGTCAAGGTTTTCATCACCTCATTCATCTTATGACTTTGGGACGAAAAGAAGAAATTGGCGGCACTGTCCAAAGTCGTTAAATCGTATTCAATTTGTTCCAAAAGCTCCAGACATTTTTGATGCAAACGCTCGAAAAAAGTAAAATTATTAGGCTCAATCGCATTAAAAACATTGTCATCCTTGATGCTTTTTATCGAATACAACGAATCGCGCAACGGAATGATAGAACGTTTCAAAAAGTTGTAATTATCGCGATGCTTTTCAATTTGTTCCAATATAGAAAGGTTGGTGCTTTCCTTTGATAAATTGATTAGCTCTTCTACTTTGTCTTCTTCATTTTCGATGGTAATATAGAAGTTTTCCATAATCGCATCCAGCAAAAGATACAGCAAATAATCGGCTTGTTTTGTTCTCACAATGCCCGAATGCGTTCTGATGCGTTCGCGAATGTGGGTGAAAAAGTCACTTCGCTTTTCCTGAAACGAAACCAAAATACCGTTCTTCAACAAAAAACTAATTTGCTCCACATTGATATTATTCGAGTCTTCTTCCGGTAAAAGCGATTTCACGTTGAAGAATAAAGTGTCGTGATATTCGTCGAGTTTGGTTCTTTTGGTAGTATTTAAAATATCCGAAAGCATAAAATTATCAACGCCCAAATAATCGCCAATGGCTTTTATCACCTGCGGATCGTTTAAACCATGCACATTCAGCCAATTGGTTTTACTAAAATCAACATGCTTTTGCATTTCGCTGATATCAAATTCATGATACTCCGCCAAATCAGGGTCGTCATACACAAACAACTGAATTTCGGTTTGTGTGTATTTGTGAATCCCGGTATATTCCAGTAAAGTCGGCTGAACTTTTCTTCCCTTTTTGTATTTAATTTTTCTCACGAATTCTAAATTTGTTTAAATTTAAGAATATTTCTTTTTTTCAAACTATTTTTACCAAAAATCATTTTATGCAAACGCTTATTATCAATATAAAAGAATTATTGCAAGTCAGAGAAACGCCCATCGATAAAGTTTCCGGAAAGGAAATGGCGGTTTTGCCCTCGATTAAAAATGCGTTTATCTTGATCGAAAATGATACTATTGCCGATTTTGGTGCTATGGAAAATTGCCCAAAACTCAATATAGAAACTATAGATGCCAATGGAAAAATAGTTCTTCCCTCTTGGTGTGACAGTCATACACACATCGTTTATGCCGGCAATCGCGAGCAGGAATTTGTGGACCGAATCAATGGGTTGACTTATGAAGAAATTTTCAATCGTGGTGGTGGTATTTTGAATTCGGCTAAAAAACTCAACGAAACTGCCGAAGAAGAAATCTACAACCAATCCAAAAAAAGACTCGAAGAAATCATCCAACAAGGAACGGGAGCCGTCGAAATCAAATCGGGTTACGGCTTGACAGTGGAAGGCGAATTGAAAATGCTGCGCGTTATTAAAAAATTAGCCGCCAATTATCCCATCACCATCAAAGCTACTTTCCTTGGAGCTCATGCCTTCCCGACAGAATACAAAGAAAATCATTCGGGGTATATCGATTTAATCATCAATGAAATGTTGCCAAAAATTGCCGAAGAAAAACTGGCTGATTATATTGATGCGTTCTTAGAAACCGGATATTTTTCAGTTACCGAAACCGAACGAATTATGGAAGCTGGAAAACAATATGGTTTGCGTTCCAAAATACATGTCAATCAGTTTACGGCCATTAACGGAATAGCCGCTTGCGTCAAACACAACGCTCTTTCGGTTGATCACCTTGAAATTGTAACCGATGAAGATATCGAAGCGCTAAAAGACAGCGAAACCATCGCTGTAGCTTTACCGAGTTGCTCCTACTTCATCAGCATTCCTTATACACCTGCCCGAAAAATGATTAGCGCCGGATTACCGTTAGCGCTGGCATCCGATTTTAATCCGGGTACAACACCTTCTGGAAATATGAATTTTGTGGTAGCCACGGCTTGCATCAAAATGAAAATGACGCCCGAAGAAGCCATCAATGCAGCCACTATCAACGGAGCTTACGCTATGGGGATTTCAGCGACTCACGGAAGCATCACCATTGGTAAAAAAGCGAATCTTATCATTACCAAACCGCTCCATTCATTTTATGAATTGCCTTATGCTTTTGGCAGCAACCAAATTGAACAAGTCATCCTTGACGGAAAGATAATACCATAAAAAAAGTCCCGATTGCTCGGGACTTTTTTCTATTAACCTTTATAATTATCCTCTTATCGCAAGCTGAAACTGCTTTTTGATACTAATTCGCCTTTGTCAAAAACATTGACGAAATAGGTTCCTTTGGCAAAATCTTTACCTGGTAATTGTTCTTTTACATCTACGGTTTTGTTTTCATATTTAACAGTGGTAGTGAAACTATAAGTCAAAGAAGTATCTCCAAACGAAATCGTTTCTTTATCACCCAACACATTGTTTTTAGCATCAATCACCTGAACATAATAGGTTTTATCACCTGATTTGGCAATCTTGTTTTCAGCAATGGTAAAACTTACCTGAAGTAAATCAGCTCTGCTGGCTTTATCCGTTTCGATTTGTTTACCGGAGCTTCTTTGTTTGTAGGCCGCAGTTTTCAGATTAGTAACGGTTAATTTTTGACCTTTTTCTACTGTTTTGGCCAATTCTTCGTTTTGTCCTACTAAGACTTGATTGTATTTTTTAGAATCTTCCAAAACCACTTTGGTACTGTCCAGATTTGTTGTCAGGGTTTGATTTTCCTTTTTCAGATTATCCACCTGAACCATCAAATCTTTCATTTTTCCTTCCAAAGCTTTGTATTGCGTTTTGTATTTCTGTAAAGAGGCATTATCTCCTTTTGACTTTTTCAAATCATCCATTAATTTAACCACTTTGTCTCTTTCGGCAATTAATTCATCCGACATTGAGGTGTTTTCAGCAATGGCTGCATCATACGTTGTTTTCAAATCTGCTAAATCTTTCAGAACGGCTTCTTTTTCAGATTTTGTAGTGGTAACGGTGGTTTGCAATGTTTTGGCATCTGACGTTAATTTGAATATATAAATCAAACTAATCACTAATAAAACGGCTAATAATCCAATTATACCTTTGAGCTTTGAATTACTGTTTTGATTTTCCATGTGTATGAATTTTTATTAAACAAAATTAATAATATTTAGTATAGTAACGTAAGATAAGCAATTATATTATATTTTTGAGAAAATATTTTTTCAAATGGAGAAAGTAATTCCTTTTTCAATTACGGATTTAGCCAAAGTCACCAATCACCGAAGTGGAGAAGTAAAATTTGGCGAAAAAATGATTACCATTCCCAAAGAAGAAAATCCGCTCGAATTTATCAAAAACAGCGAGGCCAAATATGTTCTGTTTGGCATTCCGGAAGACGTTGGTGTGCGTGCCAATTTTGGTCGGCCTGGAGCCGCTTCTGCCTGGAAAAGTGCCATTAGCAGTATCGCCAACATTCAGCACAATCGCTTTTGTAAAGGCAGCCAAATTATCATACTCGGCACGCTTGATGTAGCAGAAGAAATGGAATTGGCCAAAGACTTAGATTTTCACAAAACGGCTGATCGGAAACTGTTGAGTACTTTGGTGGAAAAAATTGATAAAGACGTAGTTCATATTGTAACTTCTATAATTAAATGTGATAAAACGCCAATCATCATTGGTGGCGGTCATAACAATGCTTACGGCAATATCAAAGGAACGGCGTTAGGATTAGGGAAACCCATCAATGCCATCAACTTTGATGCGCACTCCGATTTCAGGATTTTGGAAGGAAGACACAGCGGCAACGGTTTTTCGTATGCTTATGAAGAAGGCTTTTTGAAGAAATATTTCATCTTCGGGCTGCACGAGAATTATACTTCCAAAAACGTGATTGACATTCTGAAAAAAATGGAAGACAGAGTCAATTACAATACCTATGACGAAATCAAAGTGCGTCAACAAAAGAACTTCCAACAAGAACTCAACACGGCTTTAGACTTTATCAAAAATGACGCTTACGGCATCGAAATTGATTTGGATGCTTTGCCCAATATTGCCAGCAGCGCCATGACCATGAGTGGTTTCTCGGTAGAAGAACTGCGTCAGTTTGTTTCCTTTTTTGGCAAAAGCAAAAATGCTGCTTATATTCACATTTGCGAAGGTGCTCCCGAATTGGGCGAAGAAAAAAATAACCACCTAATCGGCAAACTGATTGGCTATTTGGTTACCGATTTCATCAAATCCCGAAAGGAATTAGCCCTATAAGTACTGCCAAAATTAAAAACCTTATCTTTGCGGCGACTTACACTTAATAGTAAGTATATTTTATGTTATTCGAAGATTTATCATTATCCAAAAGTATTCAGAGAGCCGTCTTTGAAGAAGGATACACCAGCCCAACGCCCATTCAGGAAAAAGCGATTCCCTTTATTTTAGCTGGGAAAGACTTAGTGGGTTGCGCACAAACCGGTACCGGAAAGACAGCAGCTTTTGCTATTCCTATTATACACAACCTTCACCGAATGATAGGTTCGTCAAAAAAAACCAAAGAAATTCGTTGCTTAGTTGTTACTCCAACCCGAGAATTAGCCGTTCAAATTGGCGAAAGCTTTGACACGTATGGAAAATATACCAATATCCGACAGTTAACTGTTTTTGGCGGTGTTTCGCAAGTGCCACAAGTTGACCAATTAAAAAAAGGTGTTGACGTGCTAATTGCCACACCAGGACGATTACTGGATTTACACAAGCAAGGTTTTATCGATTTTGACAGTCTGCATTATTTGGTTTTAGACGAATCCGATTTGATGCTCGATATGGGCTTCATCAATGATGTTAGAAAAATTGTGAAATTGGTGCCAACCAACAGACAAACCTTATTGTTTTCGGCAACGATGCCCATGGCTATACGCGAATTGGCAGATACCTTTTTGAACAAACCGGAATACGTTTCGGTTACGCCGGTATCGTCAACAGCCGAAATTATCAAACAACAAATTTATTTTGTTGACAAATCAGACAAACGCGGTTTATTATACCATTTGATTCGCAATGAAAATTTAAACAATGTCTTGGTTTTTGTCAGAACCAAACATGGCGCTGACAATGTGGTCAAAGCTTTAAAAAAGCAAGGCGTAAATGCTGAAGCCATTCACGGAGACAAATCACAAACTGCCAGACAACGTGTTTTAGATCATTTCAAAAACAAAGAAATCTCGGTTTTAGTAGCAACTGATATAGCCGCTCGTGGGATTGATATTGAGAGTTTGCCTTATGTAATCAATTTTGATTTGCCGAACATTCCTGAGACATACGTTCACCGAATTGGCAGAACCGGTCGTGCCGGCAATGGCGGAATCTCGATTTCCTTTTGTGGCAAAGACGAAGAGCCGTACTGGAAAGACATTCAGAAACTGATAAAGGTGGATGTGAAAGTCATTAAAGACCATCCATTCCCTTGGAAAGAAGGAGAACCGAATCCGGATGCAAAACCTGATTTGAGAAATAAAAAGAAACCCGAAGGAACAAATTCCAGAAAATCGGAAGCTTCAAAGAAAAACAAAAAACGCTGGTATTAACCGGCGTTTTCGTTATTTTTTACTTGGTTGGTAATGACTTGATACAATTTTGTCGGTTCGAAAGGCTTAACCATAATATCATTCATTCCGGCCGCCAAAGCTTCTTCCATCACCTCTTGTTTGTCGAAAGCTGTTAAGGCAATTATCGGAACTTTTATTCCTTTCTCTCTGATTTTTCGTGTCGTTTCAAAGCCATTGATTAACGGCATATTGATATCCATTAGAACCAAATCAAATGCTTCTCTGTCTAATGCCACCAAAGCCGCATATCCATCATCCACAATAGTACAACTCATATTAGTGTTTTGAATAATTTTTTTGGTTACCATTTGGTTGATTTTATTGTCTTCTACTACCAAAATATTATACAAATAACTGGAAGACAAATCAACATCGATGTTATTGATAATTTCTCTGGATTTCTCTTCGTCGTATTCAAAACCTATAGTAAAGGAGAAAGTCGTTCCCACATTTTCCTCGCTTTCCAGTTCGATTTTGCTATCAAATAACTCAATCAATCGGGAAACGATAGACAATCCTAATCCTGTGCCTTGGTAATCTTCTTCTTTGCGTTCAATCTGAACAAACTTATCAAAAATCTTATCCTGATCTTCTTTGGCAATACCGATTCCGTTATCCTTGATTTTAAACTCAATAAAATAAGTTTTACCCTCTACTCTTTTTAAATCTGCCATGATGGCCACTTCGCCATTTTTGGTAAACTTCAGAGCATTACTGACTAAATTCATAACGATTTGAGACAGTCGCAACTTATCGCCAATCAAAAATTCAGGAATGGCCGTGTCGATTTCAAGTGTGAGCTTGTCGTTGTTTTTATCAGCAATATATTCCACCGAGTTTTTGATAGTCGTAATTTCATCGGTAAGATTGAAAATTAAACTTTCCAAAACGATACGCTTCTCTTCGATTTTATTGATTTGAAGAATATCATTAACCAAAGACAGTAAATATTTAGCGGAAAATTTCAAGGATTTCAAATGCGGGCTATTACCCAATTCCTTATGCTCATCCATAATGATATTGGTAATCCCGATGACACCATACAACGGTGTTCTTAATTCGTGGGTGATGGTGGAAACAAATTGCGACTTAAGCTGGGACGCTTCTTCTGCTTTTTCTTTGGCAATTTTTAGAGCCTCGTTGGCTTCTCTCAATTCGGAATTGGCTTGTTCTCTTAATTTTATGTTTTTGTATAAAGTGAGCAACAGCAATAATAAAATAATCAGAATCACGATGAAAAGAATCACAATCAGTTTGGATTCCTTTAAACTCTTTTTGTGTTTTTCGTTTACTTTTTCAATTTTATCCAACTGGATTTTATACTCGTCCAATTCAATCTGAACGGCCGCTTTTTTGATATTATCTATCTTGTCTTCCGAATAAACAACTTTACTTAGAGCATCCAGTTTTTGTTTGTACTCTTCGGCTTTTTTGGGTTCTTTATATTGTTTGTAGTGACGAATAATATTTTCATAAATATTAATCAAAAAAGAATCAAACTTGTTGTCCTTAGCTATTTGCACCGCTTTAGAGTAATAGTCTTCGGCTATGGCTTTTTGATTATTATTAGTGGCGTAAATCCCAAGCAATAATTGCATCGACATCTTAGCATCATCAGATCCATTAGTCAATATTCTGTCTTTGATGTCCTCAACTTGTAAATTCCCTTCCCTAAATTTATTAATAGCAAAATAGGCGCTGGCCAGATTGATTTTGGTGAATTCTATCTGTGCAGTATCCTTTGTTTTAATAGCATAATACAAGGATTTATTATAATAATTAATCCCTTTGGAAACATCGATATCATTGAAATAATACACGCTTCCTAAATTGCCGTAAATCCAATTGTATAGTTTATCGTTATTAACTTTTTTGGCATAAACCAGCGCCTTATTATAAAATTCTATGGCTTTTTTCGACTGGGAACATTCATTATAAATAACTCCAAGTGTGTTATAAGACTGCGCGATATAAGAGTTGTCATTGATATCAAAAGAATTAATTAAAGCATGTTTGGATAATTCCAAGGCATCATCATATTCAGACTTATTAAATTCTATAACGGCACGGTTGAGTAATTTTTCAATTACCGCTTTCTCTGCTTTGTGCTCTTGTGCCATTGCCTTGGAAATGCAAAGCAGCAGGAAGAATAGCAAACTAAAAAAATTAGGCTTACTCATTGGGTTAGTTAAGTTTTCAAATATAGAAGATTTCTTCATAAAAAAATCCCGATTGCTCGGGATTTTATAGGTAATTCGTTAATTTCTAATCAGTTTTCTGTATTTGATTCGTTTCGGAGTCACATCAGCACCCAAACGTTTCTTTTTGTTTTCTTCATAGTCAGAGAAACCTCCTTCAAAATAGTACACTTCAGAGTTCCCTTCGAAAGCTAAAATGTGTGTACAAATTCTGTCCAGAAACCATCTGTCGTGACTAATCACTACCGCACAGCCGGCAAAATTTTCCAAACCTTCTTCCAAAGCACGCAGTGTATTGATGTCTAAGTCATTTGTTGGCTCATCCAATAGCAGTACGTTTCCTTCTTCTTTCAGGGTCATAGCCAAATGCAAACGGTTACGTTCTCCACCCGAAAGCGTGGCTACTTTTTTGTTTTGGTCGCTTCCGCCAAAGTTAAAACGAGACAAATACGCTCTCGAATTCACTTGTCTTCCGCCCATCATAATCAATTCCTGACCATCACAGAAGTTTTCCCAAATGGATTTATTGGGATCGATGTTAGAGTGTGCTTGGTCTACATAAGCAATCTTAACCGTGTCACCAATGGCAAACTCTCCACTATCTGCTTTTTCTTCACCCATAATCATTCGGAAAATAGTCGATTTACCGGCACCATTCGGACCAATAATCCCCACAATTCCGGCTTGAGGTAAAGTAAAATTTAAGTTATCGTATAATAATTTGTCACCAAAAGCTTTGGCTACATTTTTAGCTTCAATCACATTCGTTCCCAATCTAGGACCATTCGGAATGTAGATTTCTAATTTCTCGTCCAGTTCTTTTTGGTCTTCGTTTAAGAGTTTGTCGTAGTTCTGCAAACGCGCTTTTTGTTTGGTTTGTCTTCCTTTGGCTCCTTGACGAACCCAATCCAACTCACGCTCTAAAGTCTTTCTACGTTTGGAAGCTACTTTTTCTTCCTGCTCCATACGCTTTGATTTTTGGTCTAACCAAGAAGAATAATTTCCTTTCCATGGAATACCTTCTCCTCTGTCTAATTCCAAAATCCATCCGGCTACGTTATCCAGGAAATATCTATCGTGGGTTACGGCAATCACCGTTCCGGCATATTGTGCTAAATGTTGCTCTAACCAAAGTACGCTTTCTGCATCCAAATGGTTGGTTGGCTCATCCAAAAGCAATACATCAGGTTGTTGCAATAACAAACGACACAAAGCCACACGACGTTTTTCCCCACCGGATAACACACTGATAGGCATATCTCCTTCCGGCGTGCGAAGGGCATCCATGGCAACTTCTAATTTGTTATCGATTTCCCAAGCTCCGCAAGCATCAATTCTGTCTTGCAGTTGCGCCTGACGATCCATCAATTTGTCCATCTTATCGGCATCTTCATACACTTCCGGCAAACCAAACATATCGTTGATTTTATTGAATTCATCTAAAAGCGCGATAGTTTCCGCCACCCCTTCTTTAACAATTTCGATTACCGTTTTGGTTTCATCCAATTGTGGCTCTTGTTCCAAATACCCTACGGTATAGCCCGGTTGAAAAACCACATCACCTTGGTAGTTTTTATCGACACCGGCAATAATTTTCAATAACGAAGATTTACCCGAACCGTTTAATCCAAGAATACCAATTTTAGCTCCGTAAAAGAAACTCAAATAGATGTTTTTTAATACTTGTTTGTCGCTTCCCTGATACGATTTGCTTAATCGCTGCATGGAAAATATCACTTTTTTATCGTCTGACATTGTAATTAATTTTAGTTGCGCAAAGTTACATTATTTTGCCTTTCTGTTTTCCAAAATTTTCTTGAAAGAACGGCCGCGAATTTCTTCTAATGTTAAGCCTGTTGCCAATACTTCTTCTTCCGTAATAGCACCGCTGTTTAAGGCTCTAAGGAAGTAATTCAACAATCCTTGTCCGGTAGCCGCATCATCAAATACGTCACCAATTAAAGTCGCACGGGCTGCTTTTTCCACAAAGGTTTTTAAACGATCCACCGCATCGTCATAACTTTCCAAAAAGAACGCATAAACGGCAGCATAACGCATCGGAAACTGTGCCGGATTCAAATCCCAACCTTGGTAATAGCCATTCCATAACGAATGACGAATGTGGTCGTATCCTTTTTTCCAGGCTCTGTGCACCACTTGTCTGTTTTCTTCTTCCTGCGCTGCAGTCAAATCTCCTCTGTGTGGGCCAATTGGCATAGTGTTCGTAGCGCCATCACTTAACCAGATTCCGGTGTGAGCCAACGCTACTTTGGTCATGTGGTGGGCAAAGTCACAAACGGGATGATCCATTTCCTGGTATTTCGCCGTGATACTGCAACTGGCGGTATAATCATAGGTTCCAAAGTGCATGGCGATGCAACGCCCCTGAGCTGCTTTGATAAATCGGTATAACGGATTCGTTCCATGGATGTCCATGATAGCCTGAGTCGTTTCCACCATCATTTCCATTTTCAGGATGCCTTTGGCTAAGCCTAATTCTTCTTCCAAAATCGTAAAGAAATTGGCTAAGGTTTCCGGTTGTTCCGGAATGGTCACTTTGGGTAACATCACCACAAAATTCTCCGGCAATTTACCACCGGTTTCTTTTACCAAAGTGCTTAAGAAAATATCTAAAGTTCGCAAACCACGTTCTCTCATTTCTTCGGTAAACGGTTTGATACGAATTCCGATAAAGGGTGAAAGCGTTTTATCTGCCATTCCTTTGGCTACTTCTATAGCGGCTGTTACTGCTGTGGCATCTTCTTCTTCGTTGCTTCTATTTCCGTAACCGTCTTCAAAATCGATACGGAAATCTTCAATCGCTTCCGATTTTAATTTGGCCACGACTTTATCATAAATACGTTTGCTGAAATCATTACCGCCGGTCAAGCCAAAAGCTTTTCCAAACACTTCATGATTTGGTGCATAAGTTTCTAAAATTTCCAAGGCGCGATTTCCCAAGGCAATTGGTGCATCCGATTTGAAAAGGTTGGCTCCGCCATACAACGTGTGTACTGGCTGGCGCTCGCTTCTATCTCCGGGATAAATTTCGTTAAACGTATTATTCGCTTGGCTTAAGCTTTGGAACAATTGTTCTTTTTTATTGGAAGGAATTGTCATTTTATTTTGAATTTGAATTATAACTATTGAATGTTGTGAAGTATTAACTTCCTCTGTAAGTACTGTAACCAAAAGGATTGACTAACAAAGGAACGTGATAATGCGTTTCGTCAAAAGTAGTAAACTGAATTTCCACTTCGGGATAAAACGTTTTCAGATTTTGTTGTTTGTAATAGCTTCCGGTGTCGAAAACCATTTTATAACCCGCTGGTTTTAAAGTTCGTTCTTGTGGTAATAAATCTGGAATCCTGCCGTCAGCATTGGTGATGCCTTGCGCGATGGTTTGCCAAACATTATTTCGCTTAGCTTGCAATCGAATAGAGATGTTTTTTCCCGGTAAACCAACCGCTGTGTCTAAAACGTGAGTCGTAATCTGACTTACTTTCAGGAAACTGAAATCACCATCCGTCAGTAATTTTCTGAAACGAATGATACTTATTTTTTGTTGTTCGCCCATGGCAATGTGCAGCTCTTCTTCGGGCGAATTTTTTAATCTGTCCAAAAGAATCTGTAGCATTTCATCAGCCGATTTTCCGGTGGCACAAACAATAAAGATGAAACCGTTTTTGTTTTCGTAATCGGCATTGGCTTTTGCCAAAGCTTCTATAGTTTCAGTAGTTGCTACTGCTACTCCAGCTTGTTCCTTTCCGGCAAACTTTTCGGTTAGACTTTTGACATCGCCAATTTTTGGATGGTGTGTGAAGGATTCTCTCCAATCGGATTCGTTACAGTCATCGTACCAAATTTTGGCCGACAAATCCACCAATTGTTTTTCGGAAGCAAACGGAAAATGAGCCATCATCGCCGATGTCCATTGAGTCGAGCCACAACAGGCAAATAATTCCCTTCTCGCGGTTTCTTCGGACAATGTGTTAAATGCTAGTAAATTCATATCGTCTTTATTTTAGGCTCGCACCTTGTTCAATCCAGCAACGGATGGTGTTGCGCTCTTCTTCGGTGATGTTGGTTTTATTGTTTTGCGGCATTGTTTTGGTAATCACCACACGCTGCATAATCAAATCTTTTTTCTTAAAAATATCTTCCGGAGCGTCATATTTCACGCCATTAGGTGCCGTTTTATACACGTCATCCGTCGGATTGGAAGAATGACATTGGATACAACGCTTTTGTACAATCGCCTGTACTTCGGTAATACTGACTTCTTTTTTACATTCATAAGGATTGGTACTTGGCGCCGTAATGAAACAAGCGGCCAACAATATCACCACCGAAACCGGCAAAATCCAAACGTTGAGTTGTTTCTTTTCCTTTAAATTCAAATAGTGCTTCACTCCTGCTGCTCCCAACGAAATAATCGCTAAAATCAACCACGGATATTCAGAACCAAATGTGGATGGAAAGTGATTGCTCACCATCACAAACAACACCGGCAGTGTAAAATAGTTATTGTGCAACGAACGGGCTAAGGCTTTTTTACCCAAACTTGGGTCTAACGGAATACCTAATTTAGCACAACGCACCATTTCCTTTTGTCCCGGAATAATCACGAAAAACACATTGGCCACCATCAAACTTCCAATCATCGCACCAAAGTGAATATAGGCCGCACGGGCGCTAAACACATGGCAATAGAAGAAAGCAAATCCAATTAAAAAAGCAAAACCTACTAAAGCAAACGCCAGTTGATTTTTGATTAAGGATGATTTACACATTACATCATAAATCAGCCAAGCTACTATGAAGGAGCCAACGCCAATCAAAATGCCTTGTGTAGCACTGATATCTAAAACATTTTTGTCAATTAATAAAGCGGAAGCATTGAAATAATACACCACAAACAACAGACAAAAACCAGAAAGCCAAGTAAAATAAGCCTCGTATTTGAACCAATGCAAATGCTTCGGAATCGTCTTTGGCGCGATTTTGTATTTCTCCAAATAATAAAATCCACCACCGTGAACCGCCCAGAGATTTCCAGCCAATTCGTCGCGGACATCTTCGGTTCGGTTTAAAGCATTTTCCAAAAACACAAAGTAAAACGAAGCCCCAATCCAGGCAATTCCGAAGGTAATGTGCATCAGACGAATGACAATATTGAGCCATTCCATCATGTGACTTTCCAGCGGCGTTCCTTTGACCAAAATATAAGTATTGACTAAAATCCCGACTATCATCAACAACATTCCGGCATAGCAATAATTTAGACTGGTGTTTCTGATGTCTTCGTCTTCTTCCGGATTTTTTTGAGATTTTCCTTTTAAAAAACCTGGCATTTTGTATGAGATATAGCCCAACGTAATCAATACGCTGAAATACAACACATACAAAACAATTACTATAAATGTACTAACCCCCACTATTTATTGATTTTACCAAAGATTCGTAAACGGCTCACCCCACCATCCGGGAAGATATTCAATCGGATGTGCGTTATGGCTCCTAGTTTGTTAAGCTCTGAAGTGAAGAGGTGTTCGTGGTCAGCACTCAATTTTTGTTGCGGCAATAAAACTTCCCAATTACCAGTATTCTCTACATCATTGCTATCCGAAACACAGGCTTCTATCAAACAACTGTCCGGATAATTTCCTTTGAAATGACACGTATCTACCAAGATGCTGTCAACGGTTCCTTTGTGAGCCAATTTTAAAATCACCCAGTCGCGGTTGTTTGGCGTTCGGTTTCTTTTGGTTTCCCAACCGTCACCCATATTGGCACCACGATTTGGCATAATCAGATTGCTCATCGCACTGAAGAACATATCGTTGCAGGCAATCGCCTGACCGCCATTGATGGCTGCTGCTAAATCTATTTGTTGTTCTGTTGAAACGGCATCCCAGTTTTTGAAAACTTCGCCGTATACACGGAAACGCGCCACACCGCCATCAGGATAGATGTGCAAACGCAAGTGCGTGAAAATCTCATCGCTTTGACACTCGTAGAAATTTTGTGAACCGGCATCTAAATGGGATTTTGGCAAGATTTCTTTCCAATTCACATTTTCCCAATCGGTGATTCCGTCAGTGCTTTCAAGGTTTACCGCTTCAATCGAAGCGTGGGGTGGATGATTCCCCAAAAAGAAATTGGTATCAATATCAAACCCTTTAATTTTCCCCGAAGTGGCCAATTGAATAATCGCCCAATCGTGTCCCGGAGTTCTTTTGCGGCGGCTTTCCCAACCGTCCATCCATTTGCCTCGGTCTGTATATTTATCGGTGATGAAAACACCACGGGTTGGTAAAATTAAATTCTCTTTTTCGGCAAAAAAATCATCCGTAGCATACAACACTTTTCCGCCTAAACGCTCGGCAGCTAGGTCGGTAAGTTGTGTAAATGCCGGTGATTCTTTGATAATCTCTGTTACTTTTGCAAAAGCCATTGTCCTTTATTTTTATTTTTTATTGATTTGTTTTTATACACTGTTTCCCCATTTACTATGGTTTCCGAAACCGTTCCGTTTAAATTTTGCCCGATATAGGGACTTATTTTATATCTGAAAAGAATATCATTTTCGCTGATAACAGCAGCTTCTTCAGGATTCCAAATTACGAAATCGGCATCGTTTCCAACTTCGATACTTCCTTTATTTTTTGCTTTAATGAAATCCGCAGGTTTAGAAGTCACTAACGGAATAAATTGTTCCAAAGTCAAAGTATCTTTCAATGCGGTCCAGGAACCGTTCAGCAGAAACTGGATTCCGGCGATGCCTCCCCATGCTTTTTTCAAATTCCCGGTTTCCATTTCTTTGATGCTGGGCGGTGCCGGCGAATGATCGGTAGCGATGAAATCTAAAACTCCCGAAAGAAAAGCTTGTTTCAATTTGTTGTTGTTGGCTTTCTCCCGAATGGGTGGCGCACATTTGTAAATGCAACTCGCATCCGGAATATCTTCGGCATTGAAGTAAATATATTGCGTACAGGTTTCGGCTGTAATGGGTAATCCTTCTTTCTTCGCGGCTTCGATTTTTGTCAACGCTTCCGCAGAAGCCACGTGGACAATATGAACCGGGCAATTATGTTGGCGACATTTTCGAATCATTAAATCGATAGCGTTGTTTTCCCATTGTTTTGGGCGGCTGGCGAGGTAATGTTGGTAACTGGTAGGATGGCTTTCAAAATCGCAATCGACTTCTTTATCATACAACTCACAATGTGCTAATAATGGTACATTATATTTAGCAATGATAGGCATCGCTTCGTCTAAATCTTTCTCAGTAACATTCGGAAATTCATCAATTCCGGAATGCGTTAAGAAGCATTTGACACCCACTACTCCAGCCTGCATCAAGCTTTCCAAATGTGGTGCATTCCCGGGAACTAATCCGGCATAAAAACCCACATTGATATTTAGTTTCCCTTCAGTCGATTTCAATTTTTGCTGAAAAGCATCCAAGGTTATCGTCACCGGACTGGCATTAAGCGGCATATCGATAATGGTGGTGGTGCCTCCGGCAGCGGCAGCCTGAGTGGCGGTTTCAAAACCTTCCCATTCCGTTCTTCCCGGTTCGTTGACATGCACGTGAACGTCAATAACGCCGGGCATTATCACAGCATTGCCAAAGTCTTCAGCGTCATTTAATTTCTCTTTATGAATAGCTGAAATGGTTCCGTTGTGGAAAGTAATGGTGGCTGGCTGCAGTTTATTGTCGAGCCAAACGCGTTGGCTGTATAGTTTTCTTTCTGACAAAATGGTTGTTTTGACTATTTTAAAATTTCGAACCTACAAATATAGATTTAAATCAAAAAAATACAAGGTTTGTTGCGAAATATTGATTAACAGAAATTAACCGCCAATGGCAATCATACTGCGGTTTTTGGAAAATAAGTCGGGGTTTTGAAATTTCTGGTCATCATCCATCCCGCCACGAACCGCTTTTTTGGAAAGCAAGTTCTGTTGAATCAGCGGAATTATTGATTCACCGGCGCGTAACGTTTCCAGCAAAGACGTTTCGGAATTGGAGAACAAACAATTTTTCAACTTGCCATCGGCAGTCAATCGAATACGGTTGCAAGTGCTACAAAACGGATTGGTAACTGAACTGATAATGGCAAAACTACCCAGATGGGATTTGATTTTAAAATTCTTGGCTGTATCGTTCGGAGCATCAGTTAAGCGCTCGATTTCACTGAAAGCATATTCGGATTGGATGGTTTCCATCACTTCGGCATAGGAAACCAATTTCGATTTGTCCCAATGGTTTCCGTTAAACGGCATGAATTCGATAAAGCGAATTTGAATGTTTTTATGCTTGGTCAAGCTAATAAAATCAAGAATTTCGTTATCATTAAACTCTTTGATTAAAACCACATTGAGTTTTACCTTGAATCCTTCTTCTAACAATAAATCTATATTTTCAAAAACGGTGTCAAAGTAATTTCGGCGGGTAATTTTGTTGAATTTTTCTTTGACTAAACTATCAATGCTAATGTTAATGGTTTTGATTCCGGCTTCTTTGAACGTTTCGATGAAATTCGGAACTAAAATTCCGTTGGTTGTTATAGTTAAATCAACTCCCAGCTTTCCCAGTTGCAGGATGATTTCTTTGGCGTCTTTTCGCACCAAGGGTTCACCACCGGTCAGTCGTATTTTGGAAACGCCATGACTGAGAAAGGTTTTGGCAATGTGAATAATTTCATCGGCAGTCATCAAATGGGATTTTGGCGTCAGCGCAATGCCTTCTTCGGGCATGCAATACGAACATCTCAGATTACAATGTTCGGTAATCGAAATGCGCAAATAGTTGTGTTCGCGACCAAAAGAATCCTGCAACGGGAAATTATTTTCCATGATCCAATCCGTTCAATAATTTAAATAAATGCAAGACTGACGGAAAAACCGCATCAATAGATTCCGAAGCGCCACCCACAGAACCCGGCAATGCCATAATCAAAATATCGCCTTTGAATCCGACCACGCTTCTGGAAAGCATTGCGTAAGGTGTTCTTTCCTGTCCGTAAGAGCGAATCGCTTCTTCTATTCCCGGAATTCTTCTGTCTAACATCGGAATCACGGCTTCGGGCGTTACGTCTTTATGAGATAAACCGGTGCCGCCGGTTAGAATGACTAAATCTGTTTTTTGATTGCAGAGCTTGAGAATGCTGGTTTGAATCTCTTTTTTATCATCGGGAATAATATCATATTGCGAAACGACCAATCCTAGTTTTTCCAGTTTCTCGGTAATGACTTTGCCTGAAGCATCTTCTTTGGTTCCGGCCGAAACGCTATCAGAACAAACGATAACAGCCACGGTAAGATTGTAATTTTCTTTGGCGCCAAAATCGGATTTCCCTCCTTTTTTGTTGACCAATTTCACGGTAGAAATTTCTACATTTTTATCAATGGGTTTCAGCATGTCATACATCGTCAGCGCTACAATGGACGCGCCGTGCATGGCTTCTACTTCCACACCGGTTTTATAGATTGTTTTTACCGTAACCTCGATTTGGATTTCATTTTTCAGGCATTTGAAATGAATTCCGGTATATTCAATCGGCATCGGATGACAATCGGGAATGACGCTTGCGGTGTTTTTTACGGCAAACAAACCTGCGGTTCTGGCTACTTCGAGCACGTCGCCTTTGGGTACTTTTTTGTCCAAAACAGCTTGTATCGTCTCCGGCGAACCTACTTTTACAATAGCTTTGGCGGTGGCGATTCTGAGTGTTGTGATTTTATGTGTGATGTCGACCATGTTATGTGTTTTTTTTCCAGGTATAGGTTTCGTCTTCAAAGATTTCTTTTCCAAAAACTGGGGCTTTGGCTTTGATTTCTTCAACTAAAAATTCCAAAGCTTCAAAAACTACCTTTCGTCTTGGGGAAGAAACAAAAACGAAGAGACAAATCTCGCCGGCTTTTACCAATCCCAGGCTGTGATAAATATGCATACAAGTTAAGTCATATTTGGCGAAAGCCGCTTCCCTGATGTCATAAAAACTTTGCTCCGCCATTTCTTCATAAGCCGAATAGTCAATAGCAACAACCTTTTTCCCATCCATTTCGTCGGCACGTACTTGACCAAGGAAAATATTGTGAGCGCCAATGGTGGTTTTACTTTGGTGTTTGGCAATGGAATTTCCAATGAACTCCGAAGGGATGGCTCCGTTGATAAAAGTTGTCTTTTTAGGTTTTGTGGTTTCCATTTATAAAGTTTTTTTTGCTAAAGCTTCAATGCCATTAGGCAAGTGAAACAGATTGGTGAATCCGTTTTTTTGTAAATATCCGGCCGCTAACTGGCTCCGGTTTCCGTTTTGACAAAACAGAATGATTTTTTGATTTCTGTCGATGCTTTTTAAGAAATCGTCTAATTGAGCCAAAGGTACGGACTTATAATTTTCGTTGTCTAATTTAGGCTCTTCAAAACTTTCTCTGATGTCAATTACCAAGTTGTTTTTATTGTTGGCTTCGGCGAAAAATTCAGCGGAAGTTAATGAGCCAACTTTAGGAGTTGGTTCAGCTTTTAAAACAGACAATCCGTGTTGAATTCCTTTTTTAATTTCAATTTCATTTCTTTGAAAACCAATAGTTTGCATAGAGTTATTTAATCCATTATAAACCATTATTTTTTCGCTTATCACTTCCCCGATTTCTAATATAATTTTCAAAACTTCAGTTGCCTGCATGACGCCTAAGAGATTTGGCAGAACACCTAAAACACCTGAATCGTTACAATTTTGCATCGTTTCTAAGCTATCACTTTCCGGAAATAAACAGCGATAACTCGGTCCGTTTTTACAATTGAAAACCGAAAGCTGTCCTTCGAATGCATGAAGAGAAGCATACACCATCGGAATTCCTTTGGCCAAAGCCACATCATTAATCAAATACCGCGAAGCAATATCATCCGTACAATCAACAATGACTTGATACTCAGAGATGATTTCAGCCGCATTTGATTCTGAAAAATAATTTGGATATGGTATGATTTTAACTTCGGGATTTTGTTTTAAAACCGCTTCTGCAGCGACTTCCACTTTGTTTTTTCCGCAATCCTGTAACGTATATAAATACTGGCGGTGTAAGTTGGTTTCTTCCACCACATCGCCATCTACAATTCCGATACAGCCTACACCGGCAGCGGCTAAATTCTGCAATACCGGACAACCCAAACCTCCTACTCCAATCACTAAAACCTTAGCCTGGCTGAGTTTTTGTTGTCCTGAGATTCCGATTTCGGGTAACGCTATTTGTTGGGCATATCGTTTCATCTTTTTATCCTCCCGCAAATGGTGGTAATAAGGCAATTTCGTCGTTATCATTTAAACCGACATCTTCTTTGGTTATCGATTGATTGACCGCAAATGAATAGGTTATATTTTTTAAATTAGGATATTGTTCTTCTAATCTGGATTGCACTAAATTCAAGGTAATTCTTTCGCTTTCAAAACGAAAAACTTCCTCTTTCTTCTGAGTACTATCAGCCACTGCACCAAAATATTTTACAGTAATCGTCATCATTTAGGTGGTATATAATTTCAAAATGGCAATCCCCAATACAAAAGCCAAAACGGTTCGCAAAGTATAGGTATTGAATTTTTTACTTCCGTAATAACCGCCCAGAATCCCACCTACAACGGCTACAATGACCAATGACAGCGAAGAAACTGGCAACGTTCCGCCTTTGGACATAAAGCCAAAAAGCCCGGAAACAGAATTCACAAAAATAAACAAAGCCGAAACCGCCGCTGTTTGTTTGATATTAGCCCAGCCCAACAATAGAATCACCGGACTCAAAATGATACCACCGCCAATGCCTAATAATCCAGATAAAAATCCGATGGCAGCTCCGATGCAAAGTGCCGATGGAATATTTAGAGGCTTTCGAACAGTTTTTTCTTTACCTAATAAACCCAGCAATCTGGCTACGGCAAACACCAAAACAGTCGCTAAAATAATTTTATAGTAATGTGTTTCAATTGTAATCATTCCGCCTAAAAAGGAGAATGGAATGGAAGTTATCGCAAACGGGTAAAATAATTTCCATTCAAACTTTTTTTCTCTATAAAAGAAATAAAACGAAATAGCCGAAACCAGAATATTCAGCACTAAAGCAGTTGGTTTCATATAGGTTACCGGAAAAGCAAACAAACTCATCAAAGCCAAGTAACCACTGGCGCCACCGTGTCCGACACTGGCATACAAAAAAGCAACAACTAGTAATAAAACCAGTAGCAAAGGAGAATTTATGACGTCAGTAAATAGCATATTTTTAGTATTAGTAAAACAAAGGTAATGACTATTTTAATGGTTAAATTGGGTAAACAGCAACTTTATCGCCTTGGTATTTTTGATAATTTCCATTGGGTAAATACACCAAAGCATTGGCCAATGCAAAAGAATCCAGCATCGAAGAATCCTGATGAGGCAGTATGGTTACTGCTTCTCCACTTATAGTTGCTTTCAAAAACTGGTCTCGGGAATTATTCACTTCATAATCGTGAGCCAAAGCCAAAGTGTTTTTTGATCCATAAGCAGCTTCTCTTCCTGAAAATCGTTGTAATGTTGGCAATACATGAATATAAAAACAGGTCAGGCTCGCTGCGGGATTTCCGGGTAAAGCGAAAATTAATTTCTCGTCTTTCTTCCCTACCAGCAAAGGCTTTCCGGGTTTTTGACTGACTTTGTAAAACAAGGTTTCCACTTCCAGAGTTTCCAATGCTTTGCCCACAAAATCATAATCGCCAACGGAAATTCCACCCGAAACTAAAACCACATCGCTTTCTGCCATGGCTGTTGCCAGAGTTGATTTGGTGTTTTCAAAATCGTCGTTGACCTGATATACTTTAACCTCATCATAATGCGCATTGCACAAAGCCGTTTGCAGCATAATGGCATTGCTCTCATATACTTTCCCGTAAGGCAAAGATTGACCGGGTGGCACTAATTCATTTCCTGTAACGACAATCGCTACTGTTGGTTTTTGATAGACTTTCACTTGGGTAAATCCCAATCCGGCTAAGAAGCCTATGGTAGCAGGATTGAGGAAAGCTCCTTTTTCCAAAGCCATATCATTTTGTTTAATCTGAGAACCTAAAGGTCTGACGTTGGTTTCAGCCACAACATCTTCTTGAAGTTGTAATTGATTTCCGGTTACACTAACTTTTTCAATCTGAATCACCGCTTGCGCTGAATCGGGAACAGCGGCTCCTGTAAATATTTTTACAGCCTGACCCAGTTTTAATAGTATTTGATTCTCATCGCCGGCTTTGACTTCTCCAATGATTTCATACTCCAAAGAGTCATGAAGACAAAGCGCAAAACCATCCATATTGGATTGCCGAAAAGGTGGCATATTGATGGGCGAATATAAAGTTTCTGCCAAAACATGATTATGAGCTTCCCAAAGTGAAACTTCCTTTTCTTTTAGAGAAAAAGTGAGCTGGTTTAAAACAGAAAAAGCTTCGGTTACGGAAATCATGCGGTTTGGTTTCTGATTTTTATGAGTTGGGCCGCAATACTAACAGCAATTTCCTGAGTGGTTTCGCTTTTGATATCGATGCCAATTGGGGCGTAGACTTTAGCCATTTGATTTTTATCAAATCCGTCAGCTTCGAGGTTTTTGAATAGCGTTGCAATCTTGGCAACACTGCCTAACATGCCGATGTATTTGAAATTTTTATTTAACAAACGACGAATAATGATATCATCGGTTCGATAACCGAAAGACATAATAACTACATAAATGTTCTCGCCTTCGGGAATATGATTTTCTATAGATTCAAATTCGATTACTGCTTTGGATTTCACGAAATGATTCGCTTCCATCGTATTCAAATTCTCCCGATGATCGAGCAAATGAATTTCGAAATCGAGTTTGGATAAGACTTCGCTCAGTGCCAAACCCACATGGCCTCCACCAATAATATACACTTGCTGAACCAATGAATTGGTTTCAGAAAAATGCCATTCGCGGGTTTCGGGTTCGGTAGTTTTTATACCATAGTTGGAATAGCTAATCGTAACCACCACATCAGAAAGTATTTCTTCCAACAAAGAAAAATAACTGGAATCCACATCGTAAAAAGCAATCGTTTGCTGCCCTGAGCATATCATACCCGATTGGTCTTTAGGTGCCGATTTATCGTGGATTTGGTGTTTGACAAAAGGTTCGAAGCGTGGTTTATCCAAAAGACTTTCGGCAAATTCCACCAACTTGTGCTCCATGATGCCACCACCAATGGTGCCATACATTTGCTGTTTGGACACCAACATCTTAAAGCCTTTCCTGCCGGGACTACTGCCTTCATTGGCAATGACCACCATTAGAATCAATCGCTTTTCTTCCTGGAGTACCTGCTGAACTTTTTTATAGAAATCAATCACCATAATTTTAGAATTAAGGGTGACTTACGACTTTTTGTATAAATCCATCAACACTTTTTCGGGCGTATAAGGCGCATTGACAGCCAAATCAGCTTCAGGATTGAACGCTTTCACTGCGTTGCGAATCGCAAAATAGGCTCCGATTCCATACATCAATGGTGGTTCTCCGACTGCTTTTGATTTTTTGATGGCGAGTTCGTGCCCTTCCGTTTCTAAATGTTGAATATTAATCACTTTTGGCACTGAATAGATATCAGGAACTTTATAGGTTGACAAAGCATTCGAAACTAATCTTCCTTGGTCGTTATAAATAATTTCTTCCAACGTCATCCAACCGATTCCCTGTACCAATCCGCCTTCAATCTGACCGTTGTCAATCGTTGGATTCATACTTTTTCCGAAGTCGTGTACAATATTGATGCTGTCAAACTCATACGTTCCTTTCAGGCAATCTACCGTAACCTCATGGATAGAAGTTCCGTAAACGTGGTACGCAAAAGGATGTCCTTTTTCCTTGGTTTTGTCGTAATGAATCGTTGGCGTGGCGTAATGGGCATTTTCACTCAAGGCAACACGTTGGGTGAAAGCTCTGGTGATTAGGGCATTCCAAGTGATATCGGTTTGAGTTTCATTAGCATAAACTATTTCGTCTTTCAACTCGATAATTTGGTCGGTGTACTCTTTTTGAGCGACGGCTTTCAACCTTTCCAACAACGCGTTACAGGCCATTTGCAAAGCTTTTCCATTCAAATCGGCTCCGGCGCTAGCGGCTGTTGGTGACGTATTGGCGACACGTAAAGTATTAGTAGATTCAATTCGGACTTTATTAGCATTGATACTAAAAGTTTCCACAACAATTTGTAGCATTTTGGTATTCAAACCCTGTCCCATTTCAACGCCACCGGTACTTACTACAACGCTTCCGTCGTGATAAATGTGTACTAATGCTCTGGCGTGGTTCATCATGGTATTGGTAAACGAAATTCCGAAACAAATTGGCTGAATCGCTAATCCTTTTTTGAATCGTGTATTGTTGGCATTGAAAGTTTCAATGCGTTGTTTTTGTGCTTCGTAGTCGTAGCTTTTCATACAGGTTTCCCATGTATTTTTGGCTTCGACTTGTTGCAGAATTTGACCATACGACAACTCATCGCCATCTTTTACCAAGTTTGCTTTTTGAATTACGGCTGGACTAATCCCTAATGATTCCGCAGCTTTTACAATAGCAGCTTCTATTACGAATTTTCCTTGCGGTCCACCGAAACCACGGAAAGCAGTGTTGGGTGGTAAATTCGTTTTACAACTGTACGCTTTCGCAATCACATTTGGAACAAAATAGGCATTGGTAGAATGGAACAGTGTTCTTTCCATAACGGCCGGCGATAAATCGGCTGCGGCTCCTGCGTTTTGGTAATGTGTTACTTCGTAAGCTATAATTTTTAAATCTTTATTCAAACCAATTTTAAAATCGGCGGAATACGGATGGCGCTTTCCGGTCATACGCATGTCGTCCATACGATGCATCGACATTTTTACCGGTTTGTGTAAATGTTGCGCCGCTAAAGCCACCATTACAGCCCACGGGGTAGCTTGGTCTTCTTTTCCACCAAAACCTCCGCCTAAACGAACCGTATCAATTTCGATTTTGTGCATTGGAATTCCCAATACTTGCGCTACCATTCTTTGTACCGCTGTTGGGCCTTGTGTGGAAGAAGAAATGATAATGCTTCCGTCTTCCTTTGGCCTTGCGTATGCTCCTTGTGTTTCTATGTATAAATGTTCCTGCCCGTTGACATCGCTTCGGCCTTCAAAAATATGCTCGCATTGTGACCAAGCGGATGCTGTATCTCCAAGCTTAAACTGTCGCGGAGGCATGATTAATTTGTCTTGTTTTTGAGCTTCTCTTGGATCGGTAATTACCGGCAATTCTTCGTAAACAACTTTTATCAATTTGGCTGCCATGCGGCAATGATGTTCGGTAGTTCCAACAATAATCGCGATTACTTGTCCGCGAAAGTGCACTTCGCCATCTGCTAATAACGGTTCATCAGGAAAAATGCCTCCGATTTGATTTTGACCCGGAACATCTTTCGCCGTTAAAATTTCAACGATGCCTTTGCTTTTTAATGCTGCTTCTAAATCGATGCTTTTGATTTTGGCATGAGCCACAGTTGAATCGAAAGGAAGGGCATACAAAGTGCCTTGCAATTCCTGAATATCATCCAGATATATGGACTTTCCTTTTACGTGATTATGAGCGTCTATATTGATCATACTAAATCGTTCATTTTAAAGGTTTCCGGAAATAATGTGATGAAATGCGCGAAGAACAATTGACGCGCCAAAAGTCTTTTATAATCTTCGGTACCACGAGCGTCGCTGATGGGTGCCAACTCAGTTTGCAATATTTGTTCAGCTTCTTTTATCGTTGCAACCGTTATTTCTTTTCCAACCAAAAACTGAGCAGTTTTGGCTAAATATTTTGGAATTGGGCCTACGCCTCCCATAGAGATATCAGCATCGGTAATGGAATTTCCATTAGTTGAAATGGTAATCGCTGTATTCACGCTGGCAATATCGAGATACTGACGTTTGCACACTTTTTCGAAATGGAATTTACTCGAAGTCGGGACTTCAAACCTAATTTCAGAAATGATTTCGTCAGCTTTTTTATCTAAGGTTTTGTAGCCCAAATAAAAATCTTTCAGCATCACTTGACGACTACCATTTTCTTTATTCGTTAAGGTCAATTGTGCTTTCATCGCCAAAAGAATAATCGTAAAATCTCCAATGGGCGAACCGTTGGCGATGTTTCCGGCTATGGTAGCGATGTTTCGAATGGGTGTTGACGAAAGTAATTTTAAATAGTTGTACCAATTTGGTATAGCACTCAATAACACTTCGTTTTCAATCAAATCAGTAACTGTTGCTGAAGATTTAAGGGTACAAGTATTTCCGTCAAAACGGACTCCGTTTAATTCTTTTTTATCGAATAAATAGTCCATCTCCATGTCGTGTAATTCGTCATGTTTCTGAACGTATAAATCGGTTCCTCCTCCTATTGGTAATTCTCCGCTGGAAGTATATTCGGTTTTAAATTCTTTTAATCTAGCTTCAATCGTTAAAAAATAATCGGGCACAAAATCATTGGCCACTAACCAAGACAAAGGCTGTTTTTGGTCTTTTTGCACTAACACTTCTGTTACTTTGGCAGCAGCTCGTTCTATGGTTTTATAACCGGTACAACGACAAATATTCCCGTCAATGGAACTGATGGCACTTTCTACTGTTGGCTCTGAACAAGTCAGTGCATAACCGCTCATCGAATTCACAAAACCCGGTGTGCAAAAACCACACTGCGTTCCCGAACAATCGACCATGGCTTGTTGTACTTGGTTGAGTTTTTCGGGCAGGTTCAATCCTTCCACCGTAACGACATGTTTGCCATGAACATTCGGCAACGGCGTTAAACAAGAAGTAGCACTCATGTACTCGGTTTTGCCGTCTTTTAAAGAACCAATCAATACCGTACACGCGCCACAATCGCCTTCCCGGCAACCAATTTTGGTGCCGCGCAGGTTTTCGTCGTAGCGAATAAAGTCGAGCAAAGTAGTGCTGGCCGCTTTATCAGTCTGAATCAGCCGATTATTTAATATAAATTGAATCATGGATTGCGAATTAGTATTCTATTTTGGCAATGCTTTTGGACCATAATTGAAACGCTTCCAAAGCTTCTTCGCGCATCATTTGCTCGGTTTGCAGTTTTCGATTTTGGTATGGTAATTCTAATTCTTCGTAGATAAAGTGGTCGTCAAAGTTGATATCAGCCGCATCTTTTTTGGTATTGGCAAAATACATTTTATCGGGTCTTGCCCAATAGATAGCTCCCAAACACATTGGACATGGTTCACAACTGGTATAGATTTCGCAACCGTCTAATTGGAAGGTTCCCAGTTCTTTGCAGGCATTTCTGATGGCTACTACCTCAGCATGTGCTGTAGGGTCATTAGTAGAAGTTACTCCATTGGCTCCGCGGGCAATAATTTTACCGTCTTTCACGATTACTGCACCAAAAGGCCCGCCTTTTCCCGATTTTACATTCTCGATAGACAGGTTGATAGCCTCTTGCATAAATTCATTTTGTTTTGTAGCACACATAATTTATTCTAAATTTTATTTGAAATTATTTTTTAAACTCTTCCCTTGAGTGAACTGAAAACCCAGGCATTGGCTAAGAATCCAACACCAACGGCACCAAATCCCCAACCTGCAACATCAGCATAACGGTACACGCCAAGTCCTATCAAAATCAAGCCCATGATTATCATGATAAAAGTAGCCCAACCTAAAACGGTGTTTTTATTCATTCCCATATTTTGTGGTATTTAATTTTAAAGCAGAGGCAAATATCGTTATTTTTTTAAATAAAAAGCACTCCTTACGGAATGCTTTTAAAATAAGCTATATTGAATTTAAAATGCAATTTGAAGAACTGCAATCCGATTCTTATGGATGATTTGAATAAATTAGATTATTATAATTTGCTTCCCAAATCGAGTAATCAAAGCCATCAACATTACCATCGCCGTTCAAATCAGTAGCAAAATAACCGAATACCAAATTATTGTAATCAGCTTCCCAAAGGGAGTAATCAAAGCCGTCAATATTTTCATCTTGATTTAAATCTCCTGAATACAATCCGTAAACACCGCTCTCTACAAGCACCATGTTATTACCATAAGCTTTAGTGATTGCCGTTGTAAAATCATAATTCATGGGTGACGACGTTACCATTTGTGGCGTTTTACTCCACGTTGCTATACTGTTTCTTCCTTTTACAACGATATAATAGGCTTCATTTAATAGTGTGCCAAAAGTAGCTGTTGCTGTACCGTTAGTTAGCAAAATGGCACTAGTCGTAGCTGTTAAAGCTCCGGTGCTGCTGTTTCTTAATTCTACAGTAATAGTATCAACTACAGTGGTGCTGGAGCCAATACCTTGATTAGCTTTCACAGAACGCATAGCATGAGCCGCTGAATCATAATATCCTTCAATAAATAATTTTAAGTTAACAACCGAAGAACAAGGTGTTATTGTTAAATGCAAAGTGGAAGTATTACATCCGCTACTATTTGTATAATCACCGCTGGTAGTATAGGTAACATTATTTACGGACCAAGTATAAGAACCACATGTGGAAACAGTGACACTGGAAGTAGTATTTGGAGATGTGGTCAGGTTCAAAAATTCTGTATCTCCACTACCGTTAATCCCTGTATAGTTGCCACTTACCGTATAGGTTTGATTGTTTACTGACCAAACATAAGAACCGCAAGTAGCAACCGTAGTTGTTGGCGGTGTTAGTGTTGTGACATTAGCTGTATTACTGGAAGTAGAAATATTTCCGGCTGCATCTTTGGCTTTAACAGTAAAAGCATAAGCTGTGGAATAGGTTAATCCGGAAACAGCATAAGTAGTTGCTGTTGTGGTTGAACCCAATAAAACTCCGTTTTTAAATACATCATATCCGGTAACAGCAACATTATCGGTAGCAGCAGTCCAAGATAAATTAGTGGTTCTTTGAGTTGTGCCCGAAGCCGTAAGAGTTGTTGGGGCAGTTGGTGCAGAAGTATCGGCTACAATTACAACCGTATAATCTTCTACTTGACCATATCCATATGTTTCACAGGCAGTTGGAATTCCATTAAATTTTAAAGAAACTCTCATTCGGGTTGCTCCCAGCGTAGCCGTTACCGGAATGGTAAAACTACCGGAAACCGGAGTAGTTTTGGAAGCGGCATTGGTCCATACCGTTTCTCCGGCATCTGCAAAATCACCATCTTTATTATAATCGATAAAAACACCATACCCTTCACTAAAAACTGTAGAAGTCCAATTAGGGGTTATGGTAATCGTTTGACTTGTTCCTTGTGTTACATTGGTTGAAATGGCAGTAAAATCAGTATATCCTGTTCCGCCAGTGGAAACATTATTGATAGTGCCTAATTGTACCCTTCCTATTTGTTCATCAGCCACGCTGTTCCCTTGCGAAGTACAATAGGTAAACAATGTAGTAGTTACACTTAAAGCATTACTGGCAACTGAAATATTACCGGCAGCATCTTTAGCTTTCACTGTAAAAACATAAGTTGTATTAGCTATTAAACCACTAACCGCATAGGTTGTCGCTGTTGTAGTCGAACCTAATAAAACGGCATCTTTATAAACATCATACCCACTAACTCCGACATTATCTGTCGCAGTCGTCCAAGATAAGTTGGTCGTTGTTGAAGTCGTTCCTGAAGCACTTAAAACTGGGGCTGTTGGAGCTGTCGTATCGGCTAATGTAGTAACATTAACAATATTACTTGCTGCGGAAAAATTGCCCGCATTATCTTTAGCTTTTACCGTAAAAGCATAGCTGGTAGCTGGTGTCAATCCTGTTACCGCAAAAGTAGTTGCAGAAGTAGTTGTGCCAATCAAAACAGCGCCTTGGTATACTTCATATCCGGTTACCCCAACATTATCTGTTGAAGTCGTCCAGGAAAGGTTTGTAGCGTTTACTGTTGTTCCTGAAGCGGTTAAAGTTGGTGCTGATGGTGGAGTTGTATCCGATGAAGCCGCTGTAATGGTAAAATTGGTATTAGAAACATCGAAAAAGATGTGATTGGTTCCTTTGATCATAATTCTGTTAGTAGTGCCTTGTGTATTTGGCAGAACAATCGATTCTGAGCCATCATTTGGAGTTGCTGCCAATAAAGTTGTCCAAGTAGTTCCTCCATTGGTCGAAATTAAAATATCTACATTGGCACAATTGACACTATTTGTAGTGGTCCCTGCTACATTCCATGCAATAGTTTGAGTGCTGTTTGCCGGATATGAAACCGCAGTATTGGGACTCGTAACCGCAAACGGTCCGGCGGTAGCATTAACCGTTACGACCATATCATCACTATTGTTGGCTGGGCCGCCAACATGATTATCCCGAACAGTAAATCTGAAATTTAATGTTCGAGCCACGGATGACAAAGCTTCTACTGTAAGTTCTGTTCCTGCTGTAGTGGTGGCTCCGGCAAGTACAGATGTCATTTTGGGAAAATATCTTGTAGTGGATGTTGTTGGACTATAGGATCTGAAATTTGGGCCGGTGGTTTTAGTGGCGCTCGGAGCGGTATTGGTTGTGCCATTGTCCATTTCTTCCCAATCATAGGTAAGTGCATCTCCATTGGCATCAGTTCCGGAACCGGTTAACATAAAAGGCGTACTTTTCGGAATCGTATAATCTAATCCGGCGCTGGCCGTTGGAATGGCATTTCCGGTAGCGGTATTGACCTGACAAGTTGTTGTTTTTATATAATTGGTAACTTGTTGAATACTAATCGCATGAAAATAAGCATCGGAATGAGGTTGTACATCAAGCGAAGTGATTCCGGCATACCCCATAATGGTTGAGCCTGACCCCGGTTCCATTTGGGCTCCGGTTCCTTCAGAAGAAGTAGCATGGGTAAAGGTGTGATTGGCTCCAAACTGATGCCCCATTTCGTGAGCTACATAGTCGATATCAAAGTTATCGCCGGAAGGAATTCCGTCATTGGGAGAAGTGAAGCCGCTTCCTTTATTTTCATCGGTTGTACTGGTTGTATCATCTACACAAACGCAACCAATGCAGCCGGCATTTCCACCACCACCACTGGCTCCAAATAAGTGACCAATATCGTAACCGGCATTTCCAATAACACTTGTTAAATTGTTTTGCAGTTCAGTATTCCATGCTCCGGCAGCTCCGGCAGTAGCATCAGAATAAGGATCAGTAGTACCATTGGTATAGATTAACACATCGTTGGTAGCAATCAAATTCATATGTACGCCAAAATCAATTTCGAAGACACCATTAACCCGTGTCATACTATTATTCATAGCAGCTAACGCCAATGCTTTTGTACCGCCAAAATAGGTAGTGTATTCTCCGGTAACAGAAAGTGCCAAACGATACGTTCGCATGAAAGCATCATCAGCATTGGGCCGGGCAGTTAGTGCTGAACTTTGCAATCCCGTTTGGACCGCATCAATAACTTTACATTCGAATGGAGTTGCTGAAGCTGCTTTGTCTGTTTTTTTATATACAACATAAGAGCTCAAATCGGTTGTGTAGGGCTCTATAAAAACTGCTGGCTGATCAGCCGCAAGCGTCATACTTTGCAAACCAAGTGGCGATATACTGAAATAAACTTTCGATAAAGGGTTATCAATTCCCTGTCCTACATACGATTTAATTTCCGGGTATTTGGCAGCTAAAACCGGATCCATGTTAGAACTTTCCTGAATTCTAAACTTCTCCAGCTCACCCGTGGCATTAGGGAAAGAAACAATTATATTGGATTGTTGTTTGGAAATAAATCTTTGGGGAGCTCCTACCAAAGACTGTTTCAACAGATTGACATCTAATGCAAACAAATGAGGATTAGCCAATGTTTTTTTATTTTCAGCCGTTATTGACGTAGCTTTTTTAGTAGTGCTTTTCCAAAAAGTCTTATTGCTTTGTGAAAAAGAAAAAGAAAAACTAAACAGTACAAGATATAGTAGAGTATACTTCATAAAGAGTAGATAATGATGATATTAAAACAGTCTACAAATATATAGAATGGTGGAAGTTTATTGTTTGTGTATACTAAAATACTTGTTATAACGCTTCATAACCATAAGACTATTCTACCAAAAGAGTCTTTATACAACCAACCAATAAAGAGATTCCCTACCTAACAGTCTTTAAGAAGGATAGGATAAATTTGGTGACAATCAATTAAAAATACTCACCAGCATTTCTTTCAGCAAATCACCTTGCGGCAAAGCATTGGCGCCAACGCCTTTACTTTTTACGTCAATTGCACGCAGAGAACCAACAATAGCGCTGACTTTTCGCATGGGATAATTGCGTAGTGCGACATCATAATCCTTTATGAAATAAGGGCTAACTTTAAGAACTTTGGCCACATTACCGGGAGATTTATCTTTTAAACCATGGTACTGTAACAGTGCCGAAAAGAAACTAAACACCAATCCGGTGGTCATTACGAGCGGATTGTCTTTTTGGTTTTGGGCAAAATAAGCCGCTATTTGATAGGCTTTGACTTGGTTCCTTTCGCCAATCGCTTTGCGGAATTCAAACACGTTAAAATCTTTGCTAAAGCCTATGTTTTCTTCTATGTGATGCGGAGTAATAGTACTTCCTTTGGGTAGTATGATTTCGAGTTTGGTTAACTCGTTGGCAATCCGACTCAAATCATTTCCTAAAAACTCAACCAGCATCATCATGGCTTTGGGTTCGATGTCGTAGCCTCTGCCTTTTAAGACACGTTTAATCCATTCACCTACTTGATTGTCGTACATTTTTTTACTTTCGAACAACAAACCTTGTTTGGCTACTGTTTTGACTAACTTCTTGCGTTTGTCGAGGGTTTTGTATTTGTAAGCAATGACTAAGACCGTTGTGGGTTGTGGGTTTTCGGCATAACTATCTAACTTATCTATGGTTTTGACTAAATCCTGAGCTTCTTTTACAATTACCACTTGGCGCTCCGCCATCATTGGATAGCGTTTGGCATTAGCCACAATATCCTCCACCGTAGTATCCCGACCATACAATACCATTTGGTTAAAGCCTTTTTCATCATCCGTCAAAATATTATTTTCCAGATAGTCGGTGATTCTGTCAATATAATAAGGCTCCTCACCCATCAGAAAATAGATGGGCTTGATGTTGCCGGCTTTGATATCGTTGATGATTTTTACTACTTCGTCCAAAATAAGTTGATTTGGTTATTTGGTTATTTGATAATAGATTTGTTGAATGCAAAAACTCAACTTCCCTGCTTATTCGTTTCGCTTCAAAAATAGTGAAAATAAAGTGGCAATTTTTGATGAAATCCGGAAAAAATTTATCATTCTCACACCCGAAGAATGGGTGCGTCAACATACCGTTCAGTTTTTGTTACAGGAAAAAAAATACCCAAAATCGTATCTTAATGTAGAGAAATTAATCAAGGTCAACGATTTACAAAAGCGCTACGATGTAGTTGTTTTTCAACCGGATGGTTCTATTTTTTTACTGATAGAATGCAAAGCGCCCGAAGTCAAAATCACTCAAGATACCTTTGACCAGATAGCCCGCTACAACCTGAAACTGAATGCACAATACCTAATGGTAACCAATGGTCTAAATCATTACTTTTGTCAAATGAACTTTGAAAAGGAAGCTTATGTTTTCCTAAAGGAGTTGCCTAATTTCTCAAACCAATAACCTTTGAAAAAAATAGCCGTAGTCATACTCAATTGGAATGGAGCCAAACTGTTAGAACAGTTTTTGCCTTCGGTGGTGGTGTATTCTAATGAAGCCACCGTTTATGTGGCCGATAATGCTTCGACAGACAATTCTATTGAAGTGATTACAACACAATTCCCATCGGTGAAGATTATTCAGAATGACGGGAATTATGGTTTTGCCAATGGCTATAATGTAGCGCTGCAACAAGTGGAAGAAGACTATTATGCCTTAGTCAATTCGGATATAGAAGTGACCGAAGGCTGGCTGACTCCTATTCTTTCAATTTTTGATAAAGAGCCTCAAATTGGTATTATCCAACCGAAGATTTTAGATTATAAAAACAAAGCGTATTTCGAATATGCCGGTGCTGCCGGTGGTTTTATAGATAAGTTGGGCTATCCGTTTTGTCGCGGCCGCATCTTTGAAACTATCGAAAAAGACAACGGGCAATACAACAATGAACTCGAAATCTTCTGGGCCAGCGGAGCTTGTTTCTTTATCCGAAAAGACATTTACCGAAAATTAAATGGTTTTGATGGTGATTTTTTTGCCCATCAGGAAGAAATTGATTTGTGTTGGCGCGCCTTTAATTTGGGCTACAAAGCCAAATTCACTCCCAACTCGGTTGTTTTCCATGTGGGCGGCGCTACCTTAAACGAAAGCAACCCGAAGAAAACTTTCCTGAACTTCCGAAATTCGCTTTTAATGCTCACCAAAAACTTACCGGAAAGACAATTAGTTCCCATTCTATTCATGCGACTTTGTCTGGATGGCTTGGCCGGAGTTCAATTTATTTTCAAAGGAAAATTTAGTCATTGCTGGGCCATTGTTAAAGCACATTTTCATTTTTACCATCTGATTAACAAAAACTTAAAAAAAAGAGGTTCTTCGCAAGCCTCCGACTACTACAAGACCAAAAGCATTGTTTTTACTTACTTCATCCAAAGTGGCACCGTTTTTGAAAAGCTATTTTAACAAGAGTTTATCATTCAATTATACTCTTCCAAACTAAAATAATCCGTACTTTTGTTAAAATTTTAATTACACTATTTATGAAAAAAGTAATTTTTGCACTTTCGTTACTTGCCCTGACCTTAACGTCCTGTGGCTCTAAGAAAAAGATTGCTGCTCTTGAAGCACAAAACAAAGAATGTCAAGATTTATTGAATTCAACTACAGTTAAATTGAACTTGTGTCTATCTGAAAAAGATGCGCTTTCGAAACAAAATGATTACTTAAAACAAAACAATTCTGATTTGATCAACAGTTCAAAGGAAATGACGATGTTAAGTACCAAAGGAGCTCAAAACCTTGAAAAATCATTGGAAAGCTTAAAAGAAAAAGACCTTAAAATATCGCGTCTGCAAGATGCTTTGACTAAAAAAGACAGCGTTACCTTAGCGTTGGTTACCAGTTTGAAAAGCTCAGTGGGTATTTCAGATCCGGACATCGAAATCAATGTGGATAAAGGGGTAGTTTTTATCTCTATTGCGGATAAATTATTGTTCAAAAGCGGTAGCTATACTGTGAGCGACAGAGCAAAAGAAGTATTGGCTAAAGTGGCTAAAGTAATCAACAGCCGTCCAACTTTCGAATGTATGGTGGAAGGTCATACTGATAATGTACCGTTTACCGGAAATGCTATTTTGCTTGATAACTGGGATTTAAGTGTAAAACGTTCTACTGCGATCATCAGAGTATTGACAAAAGATTTAGGCGTAAAACCAGCCCAATTAATTGCAGCCGGCCGTAGCGAATTCATTCCGTTAGTAGATAACAATACAGCGGATAACAGAGCTAAAAACAGAAGAACACGTATAGTAGTTTTACCAAAAATTGACGAGTTCTACGATATGATTGAAAAAGAAATGAAGAATCAAAAACAATAATGTTCCGATTCTTATAAATAAAAAACGTCCCAATTTCTTGGGACGTTTTTTATTTATAGCAGACTGTAAACCGTGACTGTGACTGAATACTAAAAAATATCGGGATCTCCTTTCCCTTCTCTGATAACTACCGGCTCATAGCCTGATAAATCGATAACTGTGGAACCTACGTTGTCACCATAGCCGCCATCAATTACTAAATCCACTCGGTTTTGCCATTTCTCAAAAATCAATTCAGGATCAGTGGAATATTCCAATACTTCGTCCTCGTCATGAATAGAAGTGGAAACAATAGGATTGCCAAGCATTTTTACAATTTCCAAAGCAATGTTATTATCGGGTACACGGATACCCACCGTTTTCTTTTTACGGAATTCTTTGGGCAAATCATTATTTCCCGGAAGAATGAACGTATAAGGTCCCGGCAAAGCTCTCTTTAAAATCTTGAAAGTCGAAGTATCAATCTGTTTCACATAATCGGAAATATTGCTCAAATCACTGCACACGAAAGAGAAATTGGCTTTCTCCAGTTTGATGTCTTTAATTTTGGCAATGCGCTCCAACGCTTTGGTATTGGTAATATCACAACCCAAACCATAAACGGTGTCTGTCGGATAAATTACTAAACCGCCATTGCGCAACACATCCACCACTCTTTTGATAGCCGCTTCGTTGGGTTTGTCTTCGTATATTTTGATGAATTCAGCCATACTGATTTACGATATTAGATTTTAGAGATATGATTTTGTTAGCCAATTACATCCAGCTTGGCAAATCGCAATAAGAGTTTTTTGATGCCTCCCACTTCAAATTTGATTTCAGCTTTTTTATCCGCACCAATGCCTTCCAGGTTGATGATTTCTCCTTTGCCAAAGCGCTCGTGCATCACCACATTACCAACCACTAATTTACTGTCAAACAGATTGGTATTGCTTTGTCCGTTGCTGGAAACTGGTTTCAATTTACGAATATTTGCCGAAGAAACGGGTTCTTCTCCATATCTTTTGGGTGGCGTGCCTGCAGTTGGTTTTTCCAATCGCAATTTGGATTTATCAATATCACCAAAAATATCCAAATCAATCGTCGGTTTATACCGATACCCACCGGTATCCATCGGATTGATGTATTCTAAATACTCGTCTTTGATTTCTTCTATAAAACGCGATGGCTCGGCATCCGTCAATTTCCCCCAACGATAGCGCGATTGGGCATACGTTAAATACGCCTGATGTTCGGCACGGGTTAAGGCAACATAAAACAAACGTCGCTCTTCTTCCAACTCACTTCTGGTATTCAAACTCATCGCACTCGGAAACAAATCTTCTTCCAAGCCCACAATGAAAACATACGGAAACTCTAAACCTTTGGCCAGGTGAATTGTCATCAAAGCTACTCTGTCATCATCGCCGGTATCTTTGTCTAAATCGGTAGCCAGTGCCACATCTTCTAAAAACTCGGATAAAGCACCACGCGCGCCATCAATTTCTTTTTGTCCTTCAATGAAGTCTTTAATACCCCCCATCAAGGTTTCTATATTTTCAATTCGGGCAATGCCTTCGGGCGTTCCGTCTTTTTTGAGCTCTTGTACCAAACCAGTTTTTTTGGCAACATGATCGGCCAGAACAAAAGCATCCTGCTGCTCATTAATGATCTGAAAACTCTTAATCATCAGTACAAAATCTTCCAACTTTTGCTTGGTTCCCGAATTGAGTTTCAAATCAATTTTATCGATGTTTTCCATCACTTCAAAAACAGAACGTTTGTAGTGATTGGCGGCAACCGTTAACTTTTCAACAGTAGTATCGCCAATGCCACGCGCCGGATAATTGATAACCCGAATCAAAGCTTCTTCATCTTTCGGATTAATCACCAAGCGCAAATAACAAAGAACGTCTTTGATTTCTTTTCTTTGGTAGAACGACAAACCACCATAAATTCGGTACGGAATGTCACGTTTCCGCAGCGCGTCTTCCATGGCTCGCGATTGCGCATTGGTGCGATACAAAATGGCAAACTGCCCGTTGAGCATTTGGTTGCGCATCTTTTGTTCGAAGATTTCGCTGGCCACAAACCGGCCTTCTTCGCCATCGGTAATGCTGCGGTGGACTTTTATTTTGGGACCAAAATCATTGGCTGTCCAAACCACTTTATCTAACTTGGTTTTGTTCTTATCGATAATTGAATTGGCCGCTTCTACTATGTTTTTGGTCGAGCGGTAATTTTGTTCCAATCGATACATTTTGACATTCTCATAATCTTTTTGGAAGTTGAGAATGTTATTGATATTGGCACCACGGAAAGCATAGATACTCTGCGCATCGTCGCCAACAACGCATATATTTTGAAATCTATCACTCAAAGCGCGCACTATCAAATACTGCGAATGGTTGGTATCCTGGTACTCATCTACCATGATGTATCGGAATCGGTCTTGGTATTTGGCCAATACATCCGGAAAACGGTTTAACAATTCATTCGTTTTTAATAACAAATCGTCAAAATCCATCGCACCGGCTTTGAAACATCTTTCTACATAATTGGCGTAGATTTCTCCCAAACGCGGTTTCTTACTCATAGCGTCCTGCTCCTGCAATTCGGGATTATTGAGATAGGCTTTTACTGTAATCAAGGAATTTTTATAGGATGATATTCTGCCCAAAACCTGCTTCGGTTTGTAAATGTCTTTATCCAATTGCATTTCCTTGATAATTGCCGAAATCAAACGAACACTGTCTTGTGTATCATAAATCGTAAAGTTGGACGGATAGCCCAGTTTATCGGCTTCACTTCTCAGGATTCGGGCAAACACCGAGTGAAACGTTCCCATCCAGAGGTTTTTGGCTTCGTTGCTTCCCACGATATCGGAGATTCGCTTTTTCATTTCGCGCGCCGCTTTGTTGGTAAAGGTCAGTGCCAAAATATTAAAAGCATCCACACCCAAACTCATCAGATAAGCAATGCGCATGGTAAGCACACGCGTTTTCCCCGAACCTGCGCCGGCAATGATAATCATTGGCCCGTCTTTTTGATAAACCGGTTCTTGTTGGGCAGCGTTAAGTTGGGAAATATATTTTTGCATGTAAAAATCGAATTGGACAAATTTAATGTTAGTTGGCTTGAAAAGCAAGATAGATTTAAGGGTATTTCTATTATATTTGTCAACAATTATTAGTCAATACACAATATGAATCCAGACAAAATACTAGAACTACTAATGTATGCTGTTCCTTCTTTAATAACGGGTGGTGTGGCGTATTATTTATTCGATAATTATTTCAAAGACCAGCAGAATACACGTCGTTGGTTGTTGCAAAGAGAAAATCAAAAACACTCCTTGCCGTTACGTTTACAGTCTTATGAGCGATTGGCTTTATTTTTAGAGCGCATCAATCCGGCAAAGTTGCTGATTCGAGTGGCACCCCTGAGCGATAATAAAGTTGACTACCAAAACCTGTTGATTCATCATATCGAGCAGGAATACGAACACAATTTAACGCAGCAAATTTATATTTCCGATGAATGCTGGACGATGCTTTTAACCGCCAAAAACACCATCATTCAAAACATCAGAAAAACGACTTTAGACGAAACCGTTACGGATGCTGACAAACTAAGAGAAAAGATTTTGAGCAACCTGCTCGACGGACAATCCGCAACGACAGTAGCTTTGGGTTATTTAAAAAATGAAGTGGCTCAGATTTTAGGATAAACAAAAATCCCGATTTTCATCGGGATTTTTTTATTTCTTGAAGTTACCAATACCGGCTTTCAGCCAAGCCAAATACTCGTCGATGTTTGGCGTATAACTTATTGGTGCATTAAGTTTCTGTTCGCTTAAATCGGTTAAAACGTAGAACGGCTGGGTGTTGGTTTTGTAACGCGTAATAATAAAATCCGTCCATTTGTCGCCAACCGTTACAATTTTTGAGCCGGTAGATTTAGAAATAAATTGTTCGTTTTTCGGTAAATCCCGTTTATCATCAACATAAAGTGAAATTAGAACAACATCATTTTTCAATAGGCTTAAAACTCTTTCATCCGACCAAACATTGATTTCCATCTTTCTGCAATTTACACAAGCATGACCCGTGAAATCAAGCATAATGGGTTTGTTTACTTTTTTGGCGTAGGCAAATCCTTTAGCATAATCATTAAACGTAATAATGCCGTGCTCGCCTATTTTAGCGCCTTCGGGTAAATTTTCGTTGGAAGCTGCCGTGGTATTTCCGAAGAAGCCCATCGGACTTTCGCTATACGTTTGTGGTGGCGGAAAAGCACTGATAAGTTTTAAAGGCGCTCCAAAAAGTCCGGGAATCATATAAACAGTAAAAGCCAAAACCAACAGACCTAAAGATAATCTTCCTACGGAAATATGGGTTATCGGACTATCATGTGGCGTCGTTATTTTACCCAATAAATACAAAGCCCAAGCACCAAAAACCGCTATCCAAATGGCTAAGAAAACTTCTCTTTCCAATAAGTGCAACTGCAATACTAAATCGGCATTGGATAAAAATTTAAAGGCTAAAGCCAATTCTAAAAACCCCAGGGAAACTTTTACTGTATTCAACCAGCCACCCGATTTTGGCAACGAATGCAACCAACTCGGAAACATCGCAAACAACATAAACGGCAAGGCTAAAGCCGAAGAAAAACCAAGCATTCCCACGACTGGCGCAATGCCCCCTTTGGAAGCCGATTCGACTAAAAGCGTTCCGACAATCGGACCGGTACACGAAAAGGAAACAATGGCCAATGCCAATGCCATAAATAAAATACCAATGATGCCGCCTCTATCGGCTTGTCTGTCGACTTTATTCGCCCAGGAATTTGGCAACATAATTTCAAAAGCTCCCAAAAATGAGGCGGCAAAAACCACCAAAAGCAAGAAGAAAAACACATTAAACCAAGCATTGGTAGACAAAGCATTCAGCGCATCAGCACCAAAAACAGCCGTAATAACCAATCCCAAAACCACATAAATGGCGATAATAGAAATTCCGTAAAGAATGGCGTTGCGTTTTCCTTGCCCAGGGTTTTTGCTTTGTTTGGTAAAAAAGCTCACCGTCATTGGAATCATTGGAAAAACACAAGGAGTTAACAAAGCTGCCAAACCACCTAGAAATGCTAGAAAAAATATCATCCATAGTCCTTTTTTCTCTTCTTTTTGGGGTGCAGTTACTACAGCTTTCGTTTCTTTGGCAACGGCTTTTTTTATTGTATCGGTAGTGGCCGTTTTTGCTGTATCGGTTACAGGAGTCGCTACTATTACTGCAGTTGCCGGAATTTTAAACGTAAAATCCTGGTTGTCGTTTAGGCAAACCTGCTTACAAACCTGAAAATCAATTTTAGCCTTTATTGAAGTCAGTTTCGGATTTATAATTTTTACTTTTTGGGTAAAAGTTACCTGCTTTTCAAAGAAATATTCGTTTACTTCAAATACCTCGTTGTATTCTTTTTTATAGTTCGATTCTTTGGTTTTGCCTACCAATTCATAATTCCCTTTGGCATTCTCAAACTTAAATTCGGCCGGTAAAGGCGAGCCATTGGCTCCGTCTTGTGGCGTAAATTGGGAATATACGTGCCAACCTTCGTCTATCTTACCGTTCATCACCAAATTGAATTCGGTTGCCGAAACCTGCTCCACTTTGGAAGTCCATTTTACCGGTTTTACAATTTGAGCCGTTCCTTTGGCGAAAGCCAATAAAGTCAAAATAATGAAAACTATTTTTCTCATTCCTGGTAGTGTATTTTTAGAATCCTGGTTGTATTTTTTTCTGTTTTAAAGCGATTGTCCTGTCTTTTTCCGATTATCCAAACGATTTGATTATCAGAACATAAAAGCCAAGCATTTGATTTATCTAACAAAGAAAATTTTTCGTCTTTAAAAAATTTACTCAGCTTCTTTTTCCCGTCCATCCCGAAAGGATAAAAATAATCGCCTTCCTGCCACTTTCTGATTTCTAACGGAAACTGCAGCTTGTCTTCATCCACAAAGATAGTATTAGTTGCTGTATGCGAAATGTCATCTACGTTGCAAAACGACATTTTTAAGGGAAATTTAACGTCTTTCTGTCCGTTCTGAATCCAAAAAACTTCATCATTTATCGGTTGTTGTTTTGGAAATAAGAGAAAGCTATCCCGGTTTTTCAGTAAAATATGCGTCGCCGAAAACACCTGCTTGCCCGATTGCGCCTGGATCAAATCATAAATGGCCGTCCAATCCATAAAACCAAAAGGCTGCAGCCAATAAAAAAGATAGGCTTTATGATTTTCGAATTTCATGAGCTTTCCTAAATCAATAACCGTATGATTTTCATCTTCGGAAACTACTTTTTGATATATGTTTTTTGAGGCATCATTGGCTAACGATTGCGATTGTTTCAGATTGCTAACTGTGTTTTCAAAGGAAGTCAGCAAACTGGGGTTGAGTTCCTTGAGTAACGGAATGATATCGTGGCGGAGTTTGTTTCGCAAATATTTATCCGAAGCATTGCTGCTGTCTTCTCTCCAGGAAATAGAGTTGTCTTTGGCAAAAGTTTCAATTTTGGTTCTGGAAAACGGCAATAACGGGCGCACAATTTTATCATTCTGTTCCGGAATTCCTGTCAATCCGTCCAATCCTGTGCCGCGGGTGAAATTGATTAAAAACGTTTCCAGACTGTCATCCAGATGATGCGCTGTCAGAATGTAGTCGTATTTATGCAGTGCCAAAAGCGAATAAAACCAGTCATAGCGAAGGTTTCGAGCCACAACCTGAATGGATAATTTTTGCTGTTCAGCAAATTGTTTGGTGTCAAATTTTTGAACAAATACTGGTATTTGGAGTTTCTCGCAGGCAGTTTTGACGAAGTTTTCATCAGCCTCACTTTCCTCATTTCTCAACTGGAAATTGCAATGCGCCACAGCAAAATCCAATTGCAACTGATGGCACAACTGTACCAAAACCATGCTGTCAATCCCACCACTCACGGCAAGCAACAGTCTGGTTCCTTTCAGAAAAGGAAGTTTGGTCTGGATATGATTTTGGAATTGGAGAAACATAGTCAAAAGTAGTTAATTTAACTCAAAACCTCGAACATGGCTTTGGCTTTCAACAGACATTCTTCATACTCCTGCTCCGGAACCGATAGCGAAGTGATAGCACTACCCACAGAAAAAGACAAATAGTGATTTTGGGCATTGTACAAAATACTTCGAATCACAACATTAAAATCGAAATCACCGGTTGGCGTAAAATAACCAACGGCACCACTGTACAAGCCTCGTTTGGTTTCTTCGAGAGTTTCTATGATTTTCATGGCGGAGATTTTGGGCGCTCCGGTCATGCTTCCCATGGGGAAAGTGGTTCTTAGGATTTCTACCGGAGAAGTAGTGTTTTCTACTTCGGAAACTACTGTGGAAATCATTTGGTGCACCTGATCAAACGAATAAATTGCACACAATTCTTCTACAGCAACCGAACCTTTGACAGCGGTGTGCGACAAATCATTGCGAACCAAATCGACTATCATGATATTTTCGGAGCGTTCTTTTGGGTTTTCAGCCAAAGCTGTTTTTGATTTTTCATCTGAAATAACATCCGGAAAACGCTTGGAAGTACCTTTAATCGGCTGGGAAATGACTTTGTTTCCTTCCTTTCGCAAATAGCGTTCCGGCGAAGCGGAAAGCAAATAGTGCTCCTTATTTTTAAAGAACGTAGCAAACGGTGGCCGCGAAATCCCATTCAGTTTTTGGTAAATTGCTAATGGCTCAATCGCAGCTTTTTCGGCAAAAAATTCCATGCAAAAATTTGCTTCATAAATATCGCCTCGATGAATGTGTTCGAGCATTTCGCCAACTTTGACAAGATAGTTTTCTTTGGAAATGCGCTGTTGAACCTCAACCGCTAAGTGCTGCTCCGCAAACGGAACACATTGATTTATAGCTTCCAAATCACTTTCAATTTCATCATCACACAACCTTAAATATTGAATTTCTACCTCGTTGCCTTTTACTAAAAACAACTTCTTCGGCTGAAAGAAAAACAAATCCGGAAACTGCAACCCGTCAAAGTTGTTGGATTGTAATTGCTCTGTATCGTTTTTCAAATCATAAGAAAGATAGCCAAACAGCCAATCTTTGGTTTGCTGCTGGTATTGTTTCAAATCTTCGAAAGCATTATGGTAATCGGTTTTTATCGAAGTAAAAGCATCGACAGCCAACACAAAATCAAAGCCGGAATAATTTTGATCATAGTCATTGGAATCCAGAAAAACAACTTCGCGAAACTGTTGTGACCAAAGCAATAATTGGCTTTTAAAGGTTTCAGAATTGGCTATTTTTTTCGAAAGAAAGGTTCTCAAGGAGATGAATTTTAGGCAGCTCAAAATTACGACAAAAATAATTCTCGCTGCGAAAGGATAAAGGCGAAAATTTTGGCACGCTTTTTAGTAAGAATTAAAATAACGTTTAACAAGTAATTCATTTAACAGCTTATTGATAGAAAACTACCCTAACCGGATTTTTAACAACCCATCAAATTGTACTCTATTAATAACCATTTAAAATGAATGAAAAATGAAACACCTATCAAAACTGGGTTTGGCATTGCTCCTTTTCGGACTTGCCGTTGCGTGTAAACAAGCAGAAACTTCAAAAGAAGCCGATGCAAGTATAGAAGCTGCTACCGACAGCACTGCTGTGGAAACTACCTCCTCTACTGCTGCCGTGGCAGAAAAGAAAGAAACTACTCGAAAGTTTGTCCGAACCGCCGATTTAAAATTCAAAGTCAAAAATGTCGTCAAATCGACCTATGCCATTGAAAACATTGTGGGCAAACACGGTGGCTTTGTCACTTTTACCGATTTGAAAAGCACCATTAACGAGCATGACGAAACACAGGTAAGTCAGGACAGCACGCTGGAAACCACCAAATACACCGTTGACAATACCATCACACTGCGCGTTCCCAATACACAATTGGATTCGGTTTTGGTGGCTATGGCCAAAGAAGTTGATTTTCTTGACAGCCGCTTGATAAAAGCCGACGATGTAGCTTTGCAGATGTTGTCTAACAAACTGGCGCAAAAAAGGCTAAACAATCATCAGAAACGCTTGGAAAAAGGCATTGATACCAAAGGCAAAAAACTAAACGACATTACAACGGCAGAAGATCATGTGTTAGACAGAGCCACTGAGAGTGACGAAAATATTGTCAACAATTTGTCGCTCGAAGATCAAGTTAATTTCAGCACCGTGACTTTGTATTTGTACCAAAGAGAAACCATCAAAAAAGAATTGGTGGCCAATGAAAAAAGCACGAATGCTTACCGTCCACACATAGGCTTGCAAGTTCTTGACAGTTTCAAAACAGGTTGGTATATGCTGGAAGGAATTATTGCTTTTGTGGTGCAACTTTGGGCACTGATACTGATTGCCGGATTAGGCTATTTGGGCTATAGAAAATTCGTCAAAAAATAGCCGTTAGCTCCTTGATACTGAAATAAATACCATTGGTGCAAACCTTTGGTATTTTTTGTTTAACTTTGATATACATTAATCAAAAACTAAACAATTATGAAAATCGCTACTATCATTATTCGAATTTTAATTGGGCTGTTGCTCTTGTTTGCCTCTATTAGTTTTTTCTTAAAATTGGCTCCGGAAACCGAAGCTACAGGGAATTTCAAAGCCTTTAACACCGGTTTAATTGCTTCCACTTACTTGATGCCCTTAGCCAAAGCTGTTGAATTACTTTGTGGTTTATCTTATATTTCAGGAAAATTTGTAACCTTGGCCAATATTGTTATCCTCCCGATAACGTTAAACATTTTACTGATTAACTACTATATGTCGCCCGAAAATTTAATGATAGCCATACCACTATTTTTAGGGAACTTATTTTTAATTTATCGCTATTGGAATAATTACAAAACGGTTTTTACTCCATAAAAAAAACGTCCCGAAATCGGGACGTTTTTTTTAGCTAAAAGTTGCATATTAGTTTTGACTCAAATAGGCAGCAGTGCTTTTTCGGTCTGCGTGCATCGCTTCTTCTCCCTTTTGCCAATTGGCCGGACAAACTTCACCAACCGTTTGTACGTGAGTGTACGCATCGATTAGTCTTAAGTATTCGTTTACGTTTCTTCCTAAAGGCATATCGTTTACACTTTCGTGGAAAATTTTTCCGGTTTCGTCAATCAAATATGTCGCTCTGAAGGTTACGTTTGAACCTTCCAAAATTTCGTCGTTTAATTCGGCATCATAAACCCATTCGGCATCCAAGATATCCAAAGCAGCTGATAAATTTCTGGTAGTATCAGCCAAAAGTGGATATTTAACACCCTCTATCCCTCCTTGGTTTTTTGGTGTGTTTAACCAGGCAAAATGCACTTCATTAGTATCACAGGAAGCACCAATAACCATGGTATTTCTTTTTTCAAACTCTTCTAAAGCCGCTTGAAACGCATGCAATTCAGTTGGACAAACAAAAGTGAAATCTTTTGGATACCAAAACAGGATTACTTTTTTCTTGTTGTTTTTGGCTTCTTCTAAAACATTAATTCTTAAATTTTCTCCCATAAAAGAGATAGCGTCTACTGTGATGTTTGGGAATTTTTTTCCTACTAATGACATAATGTATAGGGTTTAAATGTTATTTTTTTGATGGTGCAAAAGTACTTAGTTAGTTGCTTCAAAAAAAGTATCTGTCCATTAAATTTTCCTATTAACCGATTGCTTCAGATTATCCCGTTCATAATGTTTGCATTTTGAAAAAACGTTTATTCAGTAAGTTTTATATATTTGTTTCTACCAATAATTAGCCAAGCGCCTTATGAATTTCTCCCAATTATTCCGAAAAAAGACTGTTCAGGATATTCTAAATCAAGTGGCCAAGAATGAAGCCGATGGGCACCAAGCACTTGGAAAGCATTTAACTGCCAGAGATTTAACTGCCTTTGGAATAGCCGCCATTATCGGAGCCGGAATATTCAGCACCATCGGAAAAGCTAGTGCCGATGGCGGTCCTGGCGTCATCTTCTTGTTTATTTTCACAGCCATTGCCTGTAGTTTTGCTGCTTTCGCTTATGCCGAATTTGCCTCCATGGTACCAGTTTCGGGAAGTGCTTATACGTATTCATATGTGGCTTTTGGCGAAATCATTGCATGGATTATTGGCTGGGCACTGATTATGGAATACGCCATCGGAAACATTACCGTGGCCATTTCCTGGAGCGATTACTTTACCGGCTTGCTCGAAAGTGGGGGCATCCATCTGCCACAATGGGTTCAAATGGATTATCTAACAGCTTCCAACGGATTTAAAGACGCAACAGCGCTAATGCAAGGTGGAAAATCTTTTGAAAATTTATCCCAAGGATTGCAAGCCGCTTATACCGCCTGGACCACTTCACCAACCATTGGCTCTTTCCACTTGGTAGCTGATTTACCGGCCTTGCTCATCATTATTGTAATCACATATTTGGTCTATCGCGGCATGAAAGAATCCCGAAATGCCAGTAATTTGATGGTCGTTATCAAACTTTGCATCATACTGTTGGTTATTGCTGTTGGGATTTTTTATGTGGATACGGCCAATTGGCATCCGTTTGCTCCTAATGGCGTTGGTGGGATTCTAAAAGGAGTTTCCGCTGTATTCTTTGCTTACATAGGTTTTGATGCGATTTCTACCACTGCCGAAGAGTGTAAAGATCCGCAACGCGACTTACCAAAAGGCATGATGTGGGCGATTATCATTTGTACAATACTGTACGTTGTCATAGCTTTAGTATTAACAGGAATGGTCAATTATGCTGATTTGAATGTGGGTGATCCACTTGCTTTTGTATTTGACAAACTGAATCTAAAATGGATGTCAGGTATCATAGCTGTGAGTGCGGTTGTTGCTATGGCCAGCGTACTCTTAGTTTTTCAAATGGGACAACCAAGAATCTGGATGAGCATGAGCCGCGATGGCTTGTTACCAAAACGTTTTTCAAAAGTACATCCCAAATACCATACGCCTTCCTACGCGACTATAGTAACCGGTTTTGTAGTAGCAATACCGGCGCTGTTTTTGAACTTAACTATGGTTACGGATTTATGTAGTATTGGAACCTTATTTGCTTTCGTATTGGTGTGTGCCGGAGTTTTGGTGTTGCAAAATAAACCGGATATTCCGAGAGGAAAATTCAAGACACCCTATGTAAATTCCAAATATGTATTTCCAGTATTGATGCTTGTTGGTATTGGAATAGCTTTCACAGTGAATAAACAATCTACCATGGATTTTTTAACGAATGAAAAGCAAGTGAATGCACCTGCCGATATTGTAACATCCTTGAATAAAGAGCAAGCCAAAGAAGTATATGCCTTTTTAGCAGCAAAAAATCCAAACACCGAAACCACTGATTTAGAAGCTTTATTGAGTTCGTTAAATGAAAATGAAACCAGCTATAAAGCAGTAGTTGACTCCCTTCCTATTGACCAATCTATGAAATACGAAAGCGGATTCAACTTATTCAAACACAAAATACCGATGTGGATTTTCTTAATCTCTTTAGTGTGTTTTGGAGTATGGTCGTGGAGACAAAACTTATCCTTAATTCCATTGCTCGGATTAATCTGTTGTCTTTACATGATGGCTGAGTTGAGCATTTGGAACTGGATTTACTTTACCTGTTGGCTTTTAATTGGGCTCACTATTTATTTTGGCTTTAGCCATAAAAACAGTAAACTGAATAAAGTATAAACAAAAAAAAAGTGGCCTATTTCTAGACCACTTTTTTATTTTATGATTATGATTTAGTCCTTAAACCAAGTCGAAGCGGTCAAGATTCATCACCTTAGTCCATGCAGCCACAAAATCGTTTATAAATTTGTCCTGTCCATCGGCGCAACCATACACTTCGGCAAGCGCTCTCAATTCAGAGTTAGAACCAAATATCAAATCTACTCTTGTCCCTGTCCATTTTAAAGCCCCTGTTTTACGGTCGCGTCCTTCAAAAACGTCTTGAGCCTCGGTAGCTTTCCACGTAGTGTTTAAATCCAATAGGTTTACAAAGAAATCATTGCTCAATGTTTCAGGACGCTTGGTGAACACACCATGTCTGGATGCATCAAAGTTCGTATTCAACACACGCAGACCACCAACAAGTGCTGTTAATTCAGGCGCTGTAAGTGTCATCAGTTGTGCTTTATCAACCAACATTTCTTCTGCGGATACCGTATATTTTGTTTTGGTATAATTGCGGAATCCATCGGCTTGAGGTTCTAACACGGCGAATGATTCTACGTCAGTTTGCTCTTGTGAAGCATCGGTTCTTCCTGGTATGAAAGGAACAGTTATAGCGCTTCCAGCAGCTTTTGCTGCTTTCTCTACACCTACTCCTCCGGCCAAAACAATCAAGTCAGCCAATGATACTTTTTTGTCACCATTATTGAAAGCCGATTGAATACTTTCAAGTGTCGATAAAACTGTTGCTAATTGTGTTGGATTATTAACTTCCCAATTCTTTTGCGGTGCTAAGCGAACACGAGCGCCATTGGCACCTCCCCGTTTATCAGAACCACGGAAGGTAGCCGCTGAAGCCCAAGCGGTAGCTACCAATTGGGAAACCGACAAACCTGAATCTGCAATTTTAATTTTCAGGGAAGCAATGTCATTAGCATCAATAAGTTTATGTGTAACTGCCGGAACCGGATCTTGCCAAATTAACTCTTCTTTTGGTACTTCAGCACCAAGATAACGAGCAATAGGTCCCATATCACGGTGTGTCAGTTTGAACCAAGCACGAGCGAAAGCATCTGCAAAAGCATCGGGATTCTGATGGAAATGTCTTGAAATTTTCTCATAAGCCGGATCTGCTCTTAAAGCCAAATCTGCCGTAAGCATCGTTGGCGCATGACTTTTTGAGGGATTATGGGCATCAGGAACTGTTCCGGCTCCAGCGCCTCCTTTGGGTTTCCATTGCTGAGCACCAGCAGGGCTTTTAGTCAATTCCCATTCAAAACCGAATAAGTTGTCAAAGTAGTTGTTGCTCCATTTTGTGGGTGTCGTTGTCCAAGCTCCTTCCAATCCGCTACTAATGGTGTCTTCTCCATGACCACTGCCAAAAGAGTTTTTCCAACCAAGACCTTGCTCTTCTATACTTGCGGCGGCAGGTTCCACACCCACATATTGACCCGGATCGGCTGCACCATGGGTTTTACCAAAAGTGTGACCACCGGCAATGAGTGCCACGGTTTCTTCGTCATTCATAGCCATACGACCAAAGGTTTCTCTGATATCACGAGCTGAAGCCAACGGATCAGGATTCCCATTGGGTCCTTCAGGATTCACATAAATCAGCCCCATCTGAACTGCAGCTAGCGGATTTTCTAAATCGCGATCACCTGAATAACGTTTGTCCTCTAACCATTTGCCTTCAGAACCCCAGTAGATATCTTCCTCTGGCTCCCATACATCCTCACGTCCGCCACCAAAACCAAAAGTCTTGAAACCCATAGATTCCAATGCACAATTCCCAGCTAGAATCATTAGGTCAGCCCAGGAGATTTTTCTACCGTATTTTTGCTTAATCGGCCATAATAGTAAACGAGCCTTATCAAGATTCACATTATCCGGCCAACTGTTGAGTGGTGCAAATCGTTGCGTTCCTGAACCTCCTCCACCGCGACCATCCGCAATGCGATAGGTTCCTGCACTATGCCATGCCATTCGAATAAAGAACGGCCCATAATGACCATAATCCGCTGGCCACCATTCTTGTGAATCAGTCATTAGGTCAAAAATATCTTTCTTTAGAGCAGCTAAATCAAGGCTTTTAAATTCCTTAGCATAATTAAAATTATCTCCCATAGGATTTGACAGGGAAGAATTTTGACGAAGAATATTTAGTTTCAATTGATTGGGCCACCAGTCATTGTTTCGTGTGCCATTTCCGGCAGTTTGTTTTAATGCCCCGTTAGAAAAAGGACACTTGCTTTCATTATCAGTTTTGTTGTTTTCCATGAGATATGATGGTTTTGTTGTTTAAAAAGTTATAAGCTAATTTACCAAAAGTTTGACTTATCTATTTTTATTTTCATAGATAAAAATTATAGTTAATGTTAAAATTGATTATGCTTTCAACATCTGAAATCTGAACTAATCGGCTTTTCTATTTCCAAATTCTGAAGTTTAATTTAAACTCTTTTTTTTGAATTAATGAACGCCAATCAATAAACAATAAAGCACATAACAGTAGTAATCCTAATGCTAAACTTGAAAAGGATTGCCATGATAGTGCACCTTGCAGTATTTTTTCAGTATTTTCAGTACCATATTTTCCTAAATGTACCAGTAAAGCATCGCTGGTAAATTTACCCAAAAAGAAAGCGGGAATGATGTATACTGGTTTGATTTTGGCCATTCCGGCAGCGACAAATAAAGGTGTAGTAGGTAGTGGTAGTAAGGAATAAGCAATGATAACCATCTGACTTTTCCAACCCTTTTGTTTTAAAATTTTACCCAAGTATTGTACATCTTCATTTTTTGTGGGTTTGAAAAGATTGCCGGCAATGTAAGGAATGTATAACGTTAGTACATAACGTCCTACTATAGATCCTGCCACTCCGATAAAAATAACCAGCCAAATATTTAACTGAAAATAAATTTGGAGAAAAACCATAATGGTAAAGGCCGGTGGAAATGGAAAAGGCACAACATCAAACAGAAAGGCTCCAAAAAAAACTAAAGCATATTGCCACCCCATAACATTATTTTTTACAAACGGAATATCATGTAAGTTAGCTAATTATTTGATGCGAAAAGAGAAGGTTATTTATTATTTTTTCAACACCATAGCCATGCAGCTTATAAAATTTCGATTTGATGCTCTATAGTTTAATTACCTTCTGTGTTTGCTTTCCTTTATCGGTTTCAACCGTAATAAAATAAGTGCCTTTGCACAGTGGACTAATATCTAAGACCATACTATTAGCCGTTATTACGGTTTGTCCTAATGTATTACAAATCAATATTGATTTCAGAACTGCATTGTCAGAAACCTTAATATTCAATTGACTTGACGTCGGATTAGGATAAATAGTAAATAAGTTGCCCTGGCTAAAAGTTGGTGTTCCCAAGGCCGTTACAGTAGTTGTGACTGTATTGGTTGTTATTGGCAGATTAAAATCGAAATAAATATAAGCCGTGTTTGCTATCACATTATTTAACACAACGGAACTTTTTGGTTTTACCATAAAGGAGATATAGCCATGACTATTGGGTTCATCTAGGCTTGAAGGAGGAAGATTAATATCCTCATAAAACACTTCTAATTTGTTCCCTTGGGTCAAAGTACTTCTGTACGGATGACTGCTTGAAACCATTTCCAGAGTATTCCAATCCAGCTTACTGTCAAGCATATCTTTTACTACCACATTCGTCGCTGCATAAGTTCCGGTATTTTGAAAACGAACAACATAGTGAAGGTACTCGCCTATTTTTGTAATATCAAGTTGTGAGCCTTCCACTACTGTTTTGTCATTTGGGTCGTAAGAACCCATCACCGCTTGTGGAAAACTTGCTTCGTTATCATTCGGTGTTTCATCTGTTAATGCTGTTACTATGGCAACCTCATAACTCAATATATCGCCAATATTGACCGCAGGTGTTTCCGATGGAGAATTGACATTGAGGGTAAACGTGATACTTCTGCTTTCGAAAGGTGCTAAATTACTAAAATTCCAATTCAAAGTATTGGTGGCTTGTGAATCGGTAGCCGGTGTTGCCGTGACAAAATCCAATACAGCATCGTCAAAAGTCAAGGCAATGGAACCCGATTCCACTTGATTTCCCTTGTTTTTATAAACTATTTTGTATTTAGCATCAAAACCGGGCCGCGCCACATTCATTGGAAATACATTTACTTCAACATCCGGATGCACACCATTGGCGGTTAAACAGAAATTGGCGGTTTCTGTAGTATTCCCGGTTGTAAAATTAAAAGTATAGTTGGATGGTGTTACTGTAAAATAAGGAGCATAATCTATATCCGGAGTGACCGTTTGAGTTCCCAATCCTGTATACATAGTATAATTGCCATTAGTATTGGTATAAGTAAATCCATTGTCAGTACCGTTTGCAATTTTTATTTTTTGAGAAGGCAATACTATATTACTGCTTCCACAGTCTAAGGTTACATTTCCGGCAATGGTATTATAGGCTCCGCCTGGCGCAAAAGAACAATAAGAAGAAAACATCACGTTAGGATTGTTAATCATTTGTTGGAATACCATTTGTTCCGAATAAAAATCATCGGTACAAACAAATAACAACGCCGGATTATTGGTTATGCTAAAATTACACGTTTCATTTCCAATAGGGATTAGTATACAACCTTCTGCCAACCCATTTTTAAAATTGAGGTATTGCAGGTTGGGATTATTGCTAATAATTACCGATGGATTATAGTACTGTGAAACACCCGAAAGGTCTAATGAGGTAATGGCAGTATTGTTGCAAAGGAAATGATTCATTGTTCCTTGATAAGCAAAAGAAACTAGCGGGTTGTTCGAAATGTTAGTATCTGCATAGCCATAAGTAGGCAGCTCTAAAGTGGTTAACAGATTATCATTAAAATAAGCGTAATATATGGAAGTAATTTGTGATCCATTAACTTGCGTCAATTGATTGTGAGAGCAGTCAAGGGTGTCAAAAGATTGTGCGCCAAGAGTAAGTGTCGTTAATTGATTATAAGAGCAATTAAGCGTATGCAAATGAGGCATCATGCTTACATCGAGAGTCCCGGTAATGGTGTTATAATCACAATGCAATTCTTGAAGATTGATAAAATACTGCAATCCTTCAACCGAAGTAATGTCGGGGAATGTGCTGTTATTTATTGCTAAAAAAGTAACAACAGCTGCTTCACTTACTTCTATTTCACCGTCGAAATTGGTATCAATTATAGGTGCCGGGCCCGTATTTAAAAGTGCATATTTAAAATTAGAATCCGGAAAGTTGATAATTTGGGCCTGAGTAGTCAAACAACTTATAAAAGCAACAAGCAGTAAGTAATAGTTTTTCATATTTCTTATAATTTAATTATTTTTTCGGTGGCTCTTCCCCTGTCGGTTTCAACCGTAATAAAATAAGTGCCTTGTGTTAACAAACTGACATCAATAGTCTGCACATTCTCGGCATTGATAACGTTTTGTCCCAATGTATTACAAATCGTTACCGACTCAACCATGCCGTTAGGAATCGTAATGTTTATTTGATTCCTTGCCGGATTTGGATAAACCACAAATAATTTACCTTGATTAAAAACTGGAGTCCCCAAAGCTGTAACCGTGGTAGTAACCGTATTGGTTGTCACCGGAAAATTAAAATCGAAATAGATGCCTGCGGTATTGGTTATCACTTCGTTTATGGCAATGGTATTTTTGGGTTTTATTTTGAAAGCAATATACCCTTGGCTTCCCGCTTCATCTGCAGAGGATGGAGGCAGATTAATTCCTTCGTAAAAAACTTCCAATTTATTTCCCGAAGTTAAAGTACTCCTAAACAGATGGCTGCTCGACACCATTTCCAAAGTACTCCAATCTAAATTAGCATCTAACATATCTTTTACTACTACGTTCTCAGCGGCGGCCGTTCCCATATTTTGAAAACGAATGATATAGTGCAAATAATCCCCAGTTTGTGACGAACCGATTTCCGCACCTTCCACAACGGTTTTATCATTCGGATCATACGGACCAACTACGGTTTGATTGTAATTCAAACTATTATCCGCCGGAGTCTCATCAGTTTGTGAAGTACTCAACGCCAATGTATACTGCAATATATCACCTATGTTTACTGGCGGAGTTTCTACCGGAGAATTAAGATTTAACGTAAGCATAATTTCTCTGGATTCAAAAGGCAGCAAATTGGTAAAATCCCAATAAAGTGTATTGCCTGCTGACGAACTCATAACGGGAGTGGCGGAAACAAAATCGAGCACAGCATCGTCAAAAGTGAACGAAAGTGTCCCATCCTGCACCTGATTGCCTTTATTTTTAAACACTATTTTATACTTAGCATGAAAGCCGGGACGAGCCGGATTGATAGGCAGAATCGTTACTTCCAAATCTGGATGAGTGCCGTTGGCTGACAGGCAAAAATTGGCGGTTTCGCTATTGCCGGTGGTGGCAAAATTATACGAGTAATTGGCTGGCGATATCGTAAAATAAGTCGAATTTTCTAATTGTGGTGCAACCGTAACCGCTCCGGTTCCGGTGTAAAAAGAATAATTTCCACTGGTATTAGTATAACTATATCCCGATTGGGTTCCGGCTGTTATGTTTATTTTTTGATTGAAGAAGGGAATGTTAGCACCTCCACAATCCAAAGTAACTGTACCGTTCACAGTATTGAAACTGCCACCGGGCTGGAAAGAACAGTAAGTGCCACGGCTTACATTCTCCAGACCTTCATTAGTTACCAAAGTGGTTCCGAATTCGCCTTCGTCATAACAAATGTATTGCAATGCCGGAGTGTTGAGCAATTTAAAACAATCTTCCACAAAAGGGGGTTCCGGGAATGCTGATACATACAAATCAGGGGTGACTACTCCATTTTTAACATTAAGATAGGTTAAATTGGGATTGTTACCGCAAGATAACCGGTATAAGGTCGTGCCTGAAAAATCCAGTGTACTGATATTGTTATCGGCACACCACACTCGGACAAGATGATTGTTATTTCCAAACGATAAAGAGGTAATCTGATTAGTGTCACAATCAAAATACTCTAAAACACTGTAATTATTCAAATCAATCGCAGAAGTAATCTGATTTTGATAACAATAGAATCGCAGTAAGGTAGCTGGTGCATTTACCGTTAATGTACCAATCTGGTTGTAACTACATTGCAAATTAGTCAATTGTGTGCAAGAGGACAGGTTTAATGCTGTGAGTAGGTTGTCACTGCAATCGAGGTACTTTAATTGGGTATTAAGCGTAAGATTCAAATCCGGAATAGCGTTACCACGGCAATCCAAATTATTTAAAGATGTTAAGGTACTGGTATCCAAACTGGTCAAATCATTATTGGTCAATATCAACGATTTTAAATTGGTCAGGCCGGAAACATTGACCGAAGTAAGCAAATTAGCACTGCATATTAAATGATTCAACATAAGGTTATTGCTCGCGTCCAATGTGGTCAATTGGTTAACCGACACGTCCAGGTACGTCAAATTGGCGAATGCCGAAATCCCTGTTAAATCAGTAAAAGGCTGCGATTGTACACTATTCTGATTTTTAAAAGGTGGAGGTCCGCCAGAAGAAGCTGAAGTGTAAAAAAGTTTGGAAACCAATAGCGCTTCGCTAACTTCAATTTCTCCATTACCATTAATATCAATCTTGATTTTATTGTCGTTAGCATCTTTAGCTATTTCATTGGTAACATCCGCTTGCAATAATTTCGCTTTAAAATTAGCATCAGGTATAGTTACAATTTGAGCTTTAAGCCCAATGCTTATTAATAAAAACAATCCGAAGTAGTATTTTTTTACCATGATACAAATTATTTAGAGTCCCTAAAGTTATGAAAAAAAAGTAAGATAAATAATCACTTCAGAACAATTCACAATAATTTAATAATGCGCTAAGTCCTGTCTAAGAGAAAATTAAAAAAATAATTCTTAATTTATTTGCGTAACCGAATTGTTACACATATATTCGTAACCGATTAGTTACCTATAAAAAATAATTACCATGAGAAGAGATGTATTTCAGGCCATTGCCGATCCAACCCGAAGAGCAATTCTAAGCTTATTGGCAGCCCAAACGTTAACGCTCAATGCCGTTGCTGAGAATTTCCACATTAGCCGCCCGGCCATTTCCAAACACATCAAAATTTTAAACGAATGCGGACTGATTGAAATCAAAGACAAAGGCAGAGAGCGTTATTGCGAAGCCAAACTCGAGAAGCTTAATGAAGTATCACAATGGATTGAACAGTACAAACAATTCTGGGAAACCAAACTTGATGCTTTGGAAACCTATTTAGATAAACTTCAAAAAGATACAAATGACAACCTATAACACCACCGACAGAGAAATTACGGTTTCTCGCATACTCAACGCTCCCATCGAATTAGTTTGGGAAGTCTGGACCAATCCCAATCACATCAAAAATTGGTGGGGACCCGATGGATTCACCAATACCATTACACAAATGGAGGTAACACCAGGTGGCAAATGGAACCTAGTCATGCACGGCCCGGACGGAACTGATTATGACAACGAAAGTATTTTTACCGAAGTCGAATGGCATAAAAAAATAGCTTACCATCACATATCCGATCATGAGTTCATAGCCACTATTGCATTTGAAACAAAAGGCGAACAGACTTATATACATTGGCAAATGCTATTCCCGACCAAAGAAGAATTAATGCGAATTGTTAGCATGTATGACATTGCCGATAGTTTGCAGCAAAACGCAAACAAATTAGAATCTTATATAAAAAATCAACAAAACTAAAATGACACCAACAGACAGCAACACCGCAGACAGATCCATTACCGTTTCCCGACTCCTCAATGCTCCGGTAGCATTGGTTTGGGAAGTTTGGATCAACCCTGACCACATCAAAAATTGGTGGGGACCCAATGGCTTTACCAATACCATTTCAAAAATGGAAGTGCAACCCGAAGGCGAATGGGACTTAATCATGCACGGCCCGGACGGAACCGATTATAAAAACAAAAGCGTTTTTAAAGAAGTGATTTTGCATAAAAAATTAGTTTACGAACACATGACTGGACCCAAATTCACAGCGACCATTCACTTTGAAAGTCAGGGCAATCAAACACAGATTCACTGGCAAATGCTCTTCCCTACCAAAGAAGAATTAATTCAAACCGTAAAAACATTCAACGCAGCCGAAGGTTTACAACAAAACATTATCAAACTGGAAGCTTATTTGGAAGCTCAATTATAAAATTTAAACAACAACATTTATGGAAAAAACAGCCAACAGCCTCACACTCAAAAAAGTGTATCAGGCTCCGGTAGCACTGCTTTGGAAAGTGATTACCGATAGAGAACATCTAAAACAATGGTATTTTGATTTCACCGAAGACTGGCAAATGACAATAGGCAGCACCTTCGACTGGTATGCTGGGGACAACAATGGAAAGCAATGGCAACATCGCGGTAAAATGATTGAGATTATCGAAAACCAAAAACTAGTACACAGCTGGGAATATGTAGGCTACAGCGGAACGTCAGTAGTAACTTGGGAACTGCATCCCGTTGATGAAAATACAACCGAATTACATTTCAGCCATGTCTTTACGGTTCCGTTTGATGTGACTGAACCAGGATTGGCCAGAGAAAACTTCGAAAAAGGCTGGAACCATATTCTTACTATATCTTTAGTAGACTATATTGATACACTTTAAGTCATATTTCTTTTAAATATAAAAGTCCGTTGGTGTCTTACTACCAGCGGACTTTTTTTGAACCAAATTAAAGTACTAATTATAAAATGTCCAATTCCTGCATGCACTGTTTCATCATGTGATACGTGCGTTGTATATCATTATCCAATCCTATAGAAAAACGAATTAAACCATCTGTCAATCCCATTTCTTTTTGCTCGTCTAGTGGAATTTCAGAAGATGTTGAAGTACCCGGAGCACTGAATAAAGTTTTATAAAATCCTAAACTTACTGCCAAGTAGCCGAGATTTCTGTTTTGCATTAATTCCATCAGTTCGTTGGCTTTATCCAAAGTCCCCACATCCATTGTCATCATGCCTCCAAAACCATACTCTTCATTAATCATACTCGCATACAAACTATGACTCGGGTGACTTGGTAAACCCGGATAGACAATCTTCAAACCGTCTTTTTCAAATTGCTGCGCCAAATACATGGCATTATGACTGTGTTGTTTCATTCGGATGTGAAGCGTGCGCAAATTCTTTAAGATACTTGCCGCCCTTAAGCTATCCATCGTTGGTCCTAATAACATGCTGGCACCATCGTTTACATTCTTTAAATCATTGATGAAATTTTGCGAAGCACAGACTACACCTCCCACAGTATCACTGCTACCATTGATAAATTTGGTCAAACTGTGTATCACAACATCAGCACCTAATTTTGCCGGAGCAACCGATAATGGTGAAAAAGTATTATCAACAACTAACTTAAGGCCATAGCGTTTGGCAATAACTGCTAAGGCTTCAATATCGGCTACTTCCAGCAATGGATTGCTTACCGTTTCACAGTACAATACTTTCGTATTGGGCGTGATGGCAGCTTCAACGATGTCTAATTTTGTGATGTCAACGAATTTGGTTTTGATATTCCATTTTGGCAACATATTTTTCATAAAGGCATAGGTTCCGCCATAAATGGTTCGGCTTGATACGATTTCATCTCCGGCACTACACAACTGCATCAAAACCGGCGTGATGGCGCCCATACCCGAAGCCGCTACATTCGCACTTTCCGTTCCTTCCATGGCAGCCAGCGCCTGACCTAAGTACAAATTCATAGGCGATGAATGACGGGAGTACAAATAGCAACCTTCGGCATTGCCTTCAAAAGTATCAAACATCGTTTTGGCCGAAAGAAAGGTATACGTAGAGCTATCAGAGATGGAAGGATTCACACCTCCAAATTCGCCAAAGTATTGCAGATCCTGAATTTTATCTGCCGGATTAAAATCAGTCAACGTTTGTGGTATTTCATTCATAGTCTAAAATTTGAGGTTGTTTATTATTGACAAATTTGAATTTTATCTGATTAATAATCAATAATTATGTCATTATATAGATTTTAATTCTGTTAAATATAATTTTACTAGATGTTATTTCTATATTTGAAATCAATTAAAGCTATTACTAGTTTTTTAAACTAAAATTCACCCTCTAAAAATGGACACTACCGATAAAAAACTCCTGGCATTGCTGCAACAAGATGCGAAACAAACCACCAAACAACTGGCTGCAAAACTTAACTTATCCGTTACTGCCGTGTACGAACGCATCAAAAAATTGGAACGCGAAGGCATCATCGATAAATATGTTGCGTTGTTAAATCGAAATAAAGTCAACAAAGGATTTGTGGTGTTTTGCCACATCAAATTGATTCAGCATTCCAAAGAATTCCTGACCAATTTTGAACGCCAAGTGGTTAAATTGGAAGAAGTATTAGAGTGTTTTCACGTCAGTGGTGATTATGATTATATCCTGAAGGTATGTATCAAAGACATGGAAGAATACCGTGAATTTATGGTAACCAAACTCACAACACTTCAGCACATCGGTAGTACCCACAGCACGTTTATGATTGGGGAAGTAAAAAACACTACGGTTTTTACCCTTTAAAAATCTTTTTCAAATTTGCGATTGGTATTGAAATTAACATTCCAATTTAATTCGTAATTTTGTGCCACAAAAGATAAAACACACTAATTTTTATTGCCATATGAGTTCATTTGACGTTGTCATTATAGGTTCGGGGCCAGGTGGATATGTTTCTGCTATCCGTTGTGCCCAATTAGGTTTCAAAACCGCCATCATCGAAAAATATTCCACACTGGGTGGAACTTGTCTTAACGTAGGTTGTATTCCCTCTAAAGCTTTACTAGCTTCTTCGCATCATTATGAAGAATTACAGCACTTTGCCGATCACGGTATCGAAGTATCCGGAAAAGTACAAGTAAATTTAGAGAAAATGATTGCCCGCAAGCAAGCCGTAGTTGACCAAACTTCTGGCGGCGTTAAGTTCCTGATGGATAAAAATAAAATTACCGTTTTTGAAGGATTAGGCTCATTTGAAGACGCTACTCATGTGAAGGTAACTAAAGCCGACGGTTCTTCAGAAGTAATCGAAGGGAAAAATATAATCATTGCAACCGGTTCTAAACCATCCACCTTGCCGTTTATCAAATTAGACAAAGAAAGAGTCATCACTTCTACCGAAGCATTGAAATTACCGGAAGTTCCGAAACACTTAATCATCATTGGTGGTGGCGTGATCGGAATTGAACTGGGGCAAGTGTATTTAAGACTTGGCGCACAGGTTTCGGTAATTGAATTTTTAGACCGAATCATTCCGGGTATGGATGCCGGTTTGTCTAAAGAATTGACTAAAGTATTGAAAAAACAAGGCATGAAATTCTACACTTCCCACAAAGTGAAAGAAGTAACCCGAAAAGGCAAAAACGTTACTGTTGTTGCTGATGATGCCAAAGGAAATACGATAACTTTTGATGGTGATTATTGCTTAGTGGCTGTAGGTCGCCGCCCATATACCGATGGATTAAACGCTGACAAAGCCGGTGTAAAAGTGACCGAAAGAGGTATGATTGAAGTCAATGATCATTTGCAAACTAATGTTCCGAACATCTATGCGATTGGCGATGTAGTGCGTGGCGCAATGTTGGCTCACAAAGCCGAAGAAGAAGGAACTTTAGTAGCCGAAATTTTAGCCGGACAAAAACCACACATCGATTATAATTTAATTCCTGGTGTAGTATATACTTGGCCGGAAGTGGCTGCTGTTGGTAAAACCGAAGAGCAATTAAAAGCAGATGGCGTTGCCTACAAAGCAGGAAGTTTCCCTTTCAAAGCGTTGGGAAGAGCCCGTGCCAGTGCCGATTTAGACGGTTTCGTAAAAATACTGGCCGATGCCAAAACCGATGAAGTATTGGGAATCCACATGATTGGCGCCCGTTGTGCCGACTTAATTGCTGAAGCCGTAACCGCGATGGAATTCAGAGCCTCAGCCGAAGATATTTCCAGAATGTCGCACGCCCATCCAACTTTTGCGGAAGCCGTGAAAGAAGCAGCCTTAGCCGCTACGGATAACAGAGCATTGCACGTATAATAATTAGATTATTAGATAAACTAAAAAGCCGTTTCTGTAGAAACGGCTTTTTAGTTATAGCTGGTTAGTTTGGATAAAATCTTTACAATAGTCTTTTATTTGTTCTCGCACTTTTCGAAACTCTTCTATTACAGCCGAAGCCGTGCCATTTGCTTTTGAAGGATCCGGGAAATTGTGATGGAACCTTTGTGCCTGAGTTGGAAAAAACGGACAGCGTTCCTTGGCATTATCACAAACCGTAATCACATAATCAAACGGAATATCAAAATACTCCTCAACATTATTTGAAGTGTGCTTCGAAATATCAATACCATCTTCTTTCATAATGGCTATTGCCAAAGGATTCACTCCATGGGTTTCCACTCCGGCAGAATATACTTTTACTTTTCCGGCATCAGTAAAATGTGCCAAATAACCATGAGCCATTTGGCTTCGACAACTATTGCCGGTACACAAGACCAAAATATTTTTCATGCCAATTACTTTCGTTTAAAACCGCAGAAAAGAAAGTTCTGAATCGTATCAAAAGGGGTTTTATGATCTTCGATAAAGCATCCTTTGAGTTGGAATTTTTTTTCAAAAACCAAGCGCAGACTTTCCATAGTGTATTGTTTGACATCCAGACCGCTACATTTTTTTGGCCCTTCTTCCGAAAAAACTCCAATAAACACCCGGCCGCTATTGGACAAAGCTTTATCTACAATATCGGCATACTTTTCAATTTGTTCAGGCTCTGTCAAAAAATGAAAACAAGCTCTATCATGCCAAAAATCATACTGTACAGTAGGAACAAAATCCAAAACATCTGAAACGATAAAAGTAACTTTGGCACCTTTCTCTCCTAATCGCATTTTTACATTTTCAATAGCTTTAGACGAAACATCAAGCAAAGTCAAATTGGTATAACCCAAATCCAGAAGCGTCTCTATAAAATAGCTCTCCCCACCACCAACATCAATAATTTTAGCAGTTAATGGCAGTTCCAAAGCCGTTATAAACTCAATAGAAGTCTTAGGATAAGGCTGATACCAGCTCACCTCTTTTTCGGTCTTAGTGACAAAAACGTTATTCCAATACTCTTTTCTTTCCATAAATTTAAACTAATAACCAAAGCAAATTAATGATAGTAAACCGAATATCAAAGCCTAACGTGAGATTTAGAATCGTTATGCCGAGTGTGATGATAATTGGCTTTTTATACTTTATTATTTTTTTTGTCATCCTTAACAACAATTAGATTCAGGAGTACAGCAGGATTTTTTTTCTTGCCACTCGCCTATTTTTGTTTTGATTTTTTCAGCCGGAATCCCGCAATTGTCTTTTGCCAAACAATTGGTTTGCTTTGCTGTTAAAAGAAAGTTAGTGCCGTCAAAATCCAAACTGAATTTACCGATGGTGTCCTTCATTTGGTATTCTACTTCAATTTCTAAATCGGACAGTTGCAACACTTTTTCAGAAAGCTCGATGATGTGCACCAGTTTTTCCGGATGCAAACGGTGATTGTAATCATTGGCTTCCCAAAGCTGGAAATTAGCGACTTCTTCCTGGCGAACGGTTCCGCCACAGTCAATAAAATGTTTGCTGACTTTACCCACTTCGGTCACATGAAAATGACTGGGCACTAAATCGCCGTCAGGCAATTGAAAAGCTATAGCCGGCAACTTTTTTAATTCGGTTTTAATTGCTGAGAGTTTCATATCATCAGATGGTTAGATGGTTATACTTCTTTGATTCTTTAACAACATTTGTTTTTTAATTCTTTGGAAATGGCTGAAAAATAGTGCTCCATTTTGGTCATGACAGCAGGATTGAGACAGTAGCAAATAGCGGTACCTTCAATGCTTCCTTTGATGATGCCCGCGTTTTTTAATTCTTTTAAATGCTGTGATACTGTGGGTTGTGCCAAAGGCAATTCGTTGACAATATCACTACAAATACAAGTGTCTATTTTTAACAGGTATTCCACAATCGCTACTCTTGCCGGATGTGCTATCGCTTTAAATAATAAAGCTAATTCGTTTTGTGTTGCTGAAAAATGTTCTGTTTTGGAAGCGCCCATACTTACTTATATTTATATATTGCAATATTACGATAATATAAAGATACCATCCAAACCTTTTCGAATATTTTATTTCGCAAAATCCTAAACCCAAAATCCTAAATATTTTTACTACTTTTGAGCCTTAAAAAAACAGACAAATGGCATCTATAACATTAGGCGGAAACCCAATACACACCAACGGTGAATTACCGAAAGTAGGGACAAAAGCACCTCATTTTGAATTAATCGACAACAACTTAGGAAAAGTAACTTTGGCCGATTTTGCCGGAAGCAAAGTGGTTTTAAATATTTTTCCGAGTATAGACACCAATACTTGCGCCACTTCGGTTAGAACGTTCAATGCCGATGCCAGCAAATTGGAGAATACCAAAGTATTGTGTATTTCCCGTGATTTGCCTTTTGCCCAAAAACGTTTTTGTGGTGCCGAAGGATTAGACGATGTGATCAATCTATCTGATTTCAATACCGGAAATTTTGGCAAAGACTACGGCTTAGAAATTACCGATAGTGTATTCGCAGGTTTACATTCAAGGGTGGTGATTGTTTTAGACGAGAATGGTATGGTAAAATATACCGAGCAAGTTCCCGAAATTGCTGACGAACCTAATTATGAATCGGCCTTAGCGGCTCTGTAATTCTTTGCCTATGGAATTCCAAAAAGACAATTCTTTCTTAACCGGACGTTTAAAAAGCGTAGGCTTTGCCGTGAAAGGAGCTCTCAAACTAATCACAACCGAACACAGTGTCATGGTGCAATCGTCTGTTGGCGTATTGAGCATTATTGCCGGATTTTATTTTCACATTGATCGTTACGAATGGATGCTGCAAATCTTAGCATTCGGATTGGTACTGGGTGTAGAAAGTTTGAATACGGCGGTAGAAAAAATTGCCGACTTCATTCACCCTGAATTTCACGAGAAAATTGGCTTTATCAAAGATATTGCTGCCGGTGCGGTAATGTTTGCCGCTACCGCTGCCATTGCGGTATTATTATTAATTTATGTTCCAAAATTTCTATAATCATTCGATTAAATTTCTATTTTTATAGCGTTTATAAATAACCAATGGCCAAAACAGTAAAAAAAGAAACTCCCGATAACAAGAAAGATCCCAACTCGGACATTAAAATTCTAAAGACTAAAAAGCAATACCGAATGCTCTTTGGTTTTTTGTTGGTTTTACTATCAATTGCTTTTCTGGTTTCTTTTATTTCCTTCTTTGTTTCCGGCCAGGGCGTTGCCTCAGGTCAGGCTGATCAAAGTGCCGTGGATGCCTTTACCAACCGAAATGAAGTAGTGGAAAACTGGCTGGGTAAATTTGGGGCTTATATAGCCGATTTGTTTATCTACCGTGGTTTTGGTGTCGCTTCTTTCCTTTTTGTCAAATTACTATTCCTTAGCGGCGCTTTCTTAGTTTTGGATTTACCGATAAAAAAACTCAAAAACACTTGGTTTTGGGATTTGTTTGCGGTAGTGGTCCTGTCGATATTATTCGGTTTTTTTGCTACGACTTTACCCGAATTAGGCGGTACAATTGGCTATGAAATGAATCTGTTCCTTCAGGATTATATCGGCAAAATGGGAACCTTCTTAGGATTGGTCTTTGCCATGGTTATCTACTTGATTTTTAAAATAAAAATCTCTCCTGATGCTATCAAATCCTTCTTCGAAAAGAAACACAAAGACATCAAAGAAGATTTAAACAGTATGGTTTCCGATACCAAAGGAACCGATTACAACTTAGAAGAATTTGCCGTAAAAGAAGACCCGAGCGATAGCGAACTGGCGAAGCAAACTCTAGAGGAAGAAATTGAAGAACCCACTTTAAAACCTTCGCAATTCGAAATCAATAAAGAAGCGTTGAAACCCACCATTGAACATGCTTCCGAAATCAGTTTGGAACCTACCATCAAAACGGTTACTCCTACTCCACAACCTGAAATTATTGAAACCAATGACGAAGCTTTCGTAATCGAAAAATCAGCAGATGAGGACGTTATGGAAGAAAACTTAGCAGCCAAACTGGTTGCTGATTTTGGCGAATTTGATCCAACCTTGGAATTATCGAATTACAAATTCCCGACGATTGATTTGCTAAAAGAATACTCCTCTGTTGGGATTACCATCAACCAAGAGGAATTAGAAGAAAATAAAAACCGAATTGTAGAAACGCTGAAAAACTACAAAATCGATATTGCCCAAATTAAGGCCACTGTTGGACCTTCGGTCACTTTGTATGAAATTGTTCCGGAAGCCGGAATTCGTATTTCCAAAATCAAAAGTTTGGAAGACGATATCGCTTTATCATTGGCAGCGCTTGGTATTCGTATCATTGCTCCTATTCCCGGAAAAGGTACCATTGGTATTGAGGTGCCGAATAAGAACCCAACGATGGTTCCGATGCGAACCGTGATTTCTTCGGCTAAGTTTCAGGAAGCGGAAATGGAATTGCCTATCGCTTTAGGAAAAACCATTTCGAATGAAACCTTTGTGGTGGATTTAGCCAAAATGCCTCACCTGTTAATGGCTGGTGCTACCGGACAAGGAAAATCGGTGGGATTGAACGCCGTGTTGGCTTCATTACTTTACAAAAAACATCCGGCGGAAGTGAAGTTTGTTTTGGTAGACCCGAAGAAAGTTGAACTTACGCTGTTTAATAAAATAGAGCGTCATTATTTGGCCAAATTGCCCGACACTGAAGATGCCATCATTACCGACAATACCAAAGTAATCAACACCTTGAATTCGCTTTGTTTGGAAATGGACAACCGTTATTCATTGTTGAAAGACGCCATGGTGCGTAACATCAAGGAATACAACGAAAAATTCAAAGCCCGCAAACTGAATCCGGAAAACGGTCACCGTTTCCTGCCCTATATTGTTTTGGTGGTGGATGAGTTTGCCGATTTGATTATGACAGCCGGTAAAGAAGTCGAAACTCCGATTGCCCGTTTGGCGCAATTAGCGCGTGCTATTGGTATTCACTTGATTATCGCTACACAAAGGCCGTCGGTAAATGTAATTACCGGAATTATCAAAGCCAATTTCCCGGCGCGTATTGCCTTTAGAGTAACGTCTAAAATAGATTCAAGAACCATCCTTGATACGCAAGGTGCTGACCAATTGATTGGTCGCGGAGATTTATTATATACGAATGGTAACGACTTAGTGCGTGTACAGTGCGCTTTTGTGGATACCCCTGAAGTAGAAAGAATTGTTGATTATATTGGTTCCCAAAAAGCTTATGCCAGTGCTTATCTGTTACCGGAATATGTTGGAGAAGAAGGCAGTAGCGTAAATCTGGAGTTTGATATCTCTGAAAGAGACAGCATGTTCAGAGAAGCAGCTGAGATAATTGTTACCGCCCAGCAGGGTTCGGCATCATTATTGCAGAGAAAGTTGAAACTGGGTTACAACCGCGCCGGTCGTTTGATTGACCAATTAGAAGCCGCCGGAATTGTAGGTCCGTTTGAAGGAAGCAAAGCAAGAAGTGTAAACATTACAGACTTGGCTTCTTTGGAACAATTTTTTAACAATGAACAAAATAATACCTAAAATGAACAAAATACTTTCGATTGCACTATTCTTATTGGTAAGTTTCTCTAGCCAGGCTCAGGATAAAAAGGCAAAAGATTTATTAGACCAAGTCACCGCTAAGATTAAATCTTACGACAACATTACTATTGATTTCAAATACACTTTAAACAACAGTAAAGAAAACATCAATAAAGAAAGTAAGGGCAACCTCTTGCTGGAAGGCAATAAATATGTGCTGAACTTTATGGGCGTTACCAAAATATACGATGGCAAAAAAAGCTATACTATAGTTCCGGAAGATGAAGAAGTTACCGTTTCCAGCCTGAATGACGGTGATGAAAAAGCAATCACGCCTTCTAAAATGTTGACCTTTTTCAACAGTGGCTATAAATTTTATTGGGATATTCTTCAGGATGTAAAAGGCCGAAAAATTCAGTACATCAAACTAGTCCCAACGAGTGCTAAAGATCAGCGGAAAGAGATTTTATTGGGCATCGATTCCCAAACCAAAAACATTTATACGGTGATTGAAATGGGTAAAAACGGGACTAAAACCACGCTTACTGTTAATTCTTTTAAAACCAACCAACCTTTGTCAAAAAATCAGTTTACCTTTGTGGCTAGTAAATATCCTAATTACTATATCAACAAAATAGATTAACCTCGGGTGAAAATACTTGACAAGTACTTATTAAAATCCTTCCTCGTTACATTTGCTACGGTATTTGTAATTCTGTTTTTCATATTCGTACTGCAAGTCGTTTGGCTTTTTATCGCGGAATTGGCTGGGAAAGACTTAGACATTATCATGATTGGTAAGTTTCTAATGTTCAAAATGCCCAGCGTTGTTCCCTTAGTACTTCCCTTATCCGTTTTATTGGCTTCGATTATGACTTTCGGAAGTTTGGCCGAGAACTATGAGTTTGCCGCCATGAAATCTTCGGGTATTTCGTTGCAAAGAGCGATGCGCAGTTTGATATACTTCATATTGATTTTAAGCGCTGTAGCTTTTGCTTTTGCCAATAATGTCATTCCGTATGCCGAATACAAGTTCATTAACTTTCGTAGAAACATTGCGCAGGTAAAACCCGCCATGGCTATAGCCGAAGGACAATTCAGCGAAGTGGGGAGTTACAATATCAAAGTGGAAAAGAAATCTGGCGATAATGGTAAATACCTTAAATTAATTACCATCCATAAAAAGTCTAGTTTGGGCGAAGGCAGCAATACCGTTATCAAAGCCAAAACCGGAGAATTGGTCAGTAGTGAAAATTCTAACGTGTTGAAATTGGTGCTGAAAGATGGAAACTATTACGAAGACATCATTCCCAAAAAGTTTGAAGAACGCAACAAATTGCCTTTTGCTAAAAGCGAATTTAAACGCTATGTGCTCAATATTGATTTATCTAAATTGAACAATACCAATTTGGATGAAGACCAAATTACGCACACTAACACTATGCTTACCGTTGGAGAATTGCGATATACCATTGACTCTCTGCAAAAAAATTACAACAAAGACGTGATTTCCTATACGGAAAACATCTATCAGCGTTATGGTACGAACAGTGGTTTCCAAAATGACACTATCGTCACTCCCAAGTTAAACACGGCTAATTTGCTACAAAATTTCACCAAAAGCGAACAAACACAAATCGTGCGTGTGGCCAGTAGTTCTGTTGACGGCACTAAGTTTACCTTAGAGAATTCCAAATTTGAATTAGAAGAAAAACAAAAAAACATCAACCAACACTGGATAGCTCTTTATGACAAGTTTGTCATTGCTTTTGCCTGTATCCTGATGTTCTTTATTGGTGCTCCGCTGGGTGCCATTATCCGAAAAGGTGGTTTAGGATTGCCTATTGTTTTTGCCATATTAATTTTTATCATCTTTCACTTCATCAATACCTTTGGTAAAAAAGTGGCTCAGGAAAACGGTATTGCGCCGTTTTTGGGTTGTTGGATGTCTACTTTTGTATTGGCCCCGTTGGCCATATTATTGACCAAAAGAGCTACAGAAGATAAAGGAGTGACTATTAACTTTGATTGGATAATCAATCTTTTCAATCGCTTTTTCCCATCCAAAAGTGAAGCCGAATTATTGTTGGAATCAACTAGCGGTGTGGATTATATTCCGGATTTAGAAGATGATGATGTCAAAAACTTTATTCAAACCAAAAGCAGTACCGGTAGCAGCCCTGTAAAAACAGTAACGAATGAAAGTCAACCTAAAGTAATCGATCATGCCAAAGTTGAACTTTTACAGACAGCTTATAATAAATACAGCCTTGCTGCCCTTGCCTCCTATTTTGCTTTGTTGGCTTTAGTCCTTTTTGGAATAACAACAATGCTACTTACAATAACAGCCGTGGTTTTGGGAGTAATCTTCTATGCTACCATATTCCGCTCACAACAACTGTTAAATAAGATTAGTACTGAATGCAATAAGAAAATGGATTTAAACAGCCTAACAGTGCTATTGGGCGGGTTTCCGTTCTTTATCTTGTTTTATCTCTTTAACCGAAGTTATCTAACTACAACTTTATCCCATATAAATAAAAACGTCTAATGGACAACAACAACAACACAAAAATACAACTCAACACTATAGAAGAAGCTATCGAAGACATCCGTCAAGGAAAAGTCATCATAGTGGTAGATGATGAAGACCGTGAAAACGAAGGCGATTTTTTGGCGGCAGCCGAAAAAGTAACTCCCGAAATGATCAACTTCATGGCTACTCACGGACGCGGCTTAATTTGTGCCCCGCTAACGGAAAGACGTTGCAACGAATTGGAACTACATTCGATGGTGAAAAATAACACCGACCACATGGAAACCGCTTTCACGGTTTCTGTAGATTTAAAAGGTCATGGTGTAACTACAGGAATTTCAGCTTTAGACAGAGCCAAAACCATATTAGCTTTAGTCAATGAAGATACCAAACCCTATGATTTAGCACGTCCCGGACATATCTTTCCGTTAACGGCCAAACAAGGCGGTGTGTTGCGAAGAACTGGTCATACCGAAGCCGCTATTGATTTTGCCAGATTAGCGGGCTTTAAATCAGCCGGTGTGATTGTGGAGATTATGAATGAAGATGGGACTATGGCTCGTTTGCCACAATTGGTAGAAGTGGCTAAAAAGTTTGATTTGAAATTGGTTTCAATCGAAGACTTGGTAGCTTACCGAATGCAACACGACAGTTTGATCGTCAAAAAAGAAGATTTTGAAATTGAGACGCGTTTTGGGCAGTTCCGTTTGCGGGCTTACCAACAAACGACTAACAAGCAAGTACATTTAGCCCTGACCAAAGGCAGTTGGAATGTGGGTGAGCCAATACTTACCCGTATCAATTCGACGCAAGCCAACAACGATATCCTCAATACCCTGACCAGTAATATGGATCAAAAACTGGAGGACATGTTCCAAAGCATCAACAACGAAGGCAAAGGCGCTGTATTATTTATCAATCAGGAAGTAGATTCATCTGATTTATTGAATCGCTTAACTGAGTTGAAACATTTACAGTGCGAGGGGATTTTCAAAATCCCACAAATCAAAATGGACATCAAAGATTTTGGTATTGGCGCTCAAATTTTGCACGATATTGACATTTCCAAAATCCGATTAATCTCTAATACAACCCAAACTAAGCGCGTGGGAATGATTGGATATGGTTTGGAAATTACAGAATACGTACCTTATTAAAGAAAATCACTTATAATTTACAAGGATAAACAACAGTAAGTGAAAGGAATAGCTTTAGCCATAAAAAATAAGTGTATTTTTTAGACTAAATCTTTTTGCAAAATGAAAAAGGTTGTTATATTTGCAACCGCATTACGCAAGTAGGCACCGACTTATTGGAGAAATGGCAGAGTGGTCGATTGCGGCAGTCTTGAAAACTGTTGACTGTAACAGGTCCGGGGGTTCGAATCCCTCTTTCTCCGCTGACCGAAAGGTAAATTGAAGCAAAACGCTGTAAAACTTATGTTTTACGGCGTTTTTTGCTTTGTAGCTGTATCAAAGAAGTTCATTAAATGGTATCGTATCAGTGACCTATTTAGTGACCTATTTATTTCAACGTAAATGGGTCACTGAAATTCGCTGAACGACCTGACTAACAACCTGTTCAAATAGTGTACATCTTGTGTCAGGTGTGATTGATAGATAATTTTATAAATCTAAAATGACATCATTATGAACAAAACTTTCAGCCTTCTTTTTCTACTCAAAAAGAACAAACAAAAAGCCAACGGAACTGTGCCTCTTTATGCACGAATCACAATCGATGGTATTCCAAAAGAAATCTCATGCAAAAGAAGTATTCCACCGGAACTTTGGGATAATAAATTGCAAAGACTAATTGGTAGAACCCAAGAAGTAAAATCTATGAATAGCTATCTTAAAACCTTTGAACAGGAGATTTATGATGCACATCACATGGCCATGAAAGATAAAAAGCCTGTTACGGCTGCGGTTGTCAAATCAAAAGTAACAGGTACTGATCAAGCTAAGTATATGATAGTTCCTATTTTCAAAGAACACAATAGAAAAATGTGGGCTTTAGTCCCTGATGAATTCGCTAAAGGAACTGCGGAGCGCTATGATACTTCATTAAAGCATACAGAAAGTTTTATACAATGGAAGTATAAAGCGACTGACATGAACATTGCCGATATAGATTACGAATTTGTAACTGAATATGAGTTTTACTTGAAATCAGAAAAAGATTGCTGCCACAACACGGCAGTAAAGTATGTGAAGAATTTTCAGAAGATAATCAATATTTGTCTTAAAAATGAATGGATAGTCAGAGACCCATTTCTCAAGTATGAGGCTAAAGTAAAGGAAGTCGAAAGAGATTATTTGACACTTGTTGAACTTAGAACTATCTACAAGAAAAATTTTGTATCAGAACGTCTTAAATTGGTTAGGGATATTTTTGTTTTCAGCTGCTATACAGGTCTTGCATATATTGACGTAAAACAACTTTCTCCCGAAAATATTTCTTTAGGGATTGATGGTATAATATGGATTTTTAAAAACAGACAGAAAACTGATGGACCATCTAATATTCCCTTACTGCCAATTGCAAAAGAAATTCTTGACCGATATTCAAACAGTCCTAAATGTCTTAATGAAAATCGTGTTTTACCAATATTAAGTAATCAAAAAATGAACAGTTACTTAAAAGAAATAGCTGATGTTTGTGGCATTAATAAAGACCTAACATTTCATGCGGCTAGACATACTTTTGCAACAACAGTTACACTTAGTAATGGCGTGCCAATTGAAAGTGTTAGCAAAATGCTTGGTCACAAAAACTTGAAAAGTACACAAATCTATGCTCGTGTACTTGATATTAAAGTAAGTGCAGATATGATAGTTTTAAGGGATACGCTAAAAGATATTATGCAGTCTGAAGATGGTAAAGTTTTATTAAGCTATACAGGTTAATTGTAAAAAGTATTACTCAATAAGTAAAAAGCATTGCAAGTAAACTGCAATGCTTTTTGTTTGTAAAATAACCAAAAAATATAGTATTTAATTCCCGAATCACACACTATACTTCTTGATTCAGAAATACACATTACATAGCTTTGTCCTCACTTCCCATATCCCTTCCGATACTTCTTCAATTACATATACCGATGGACAAGCAACAAAACCAGGAACGAATAAAATCCATTTACCGTATGCTATTAGAAATAGCTTATGGTAATCTAAACTATCGAATGGTAGTAGAAGGTCTTGATGAGCAATTTGATGAACTGGCAAACATGCTCAACCAAGTAGCAGAGAAATTGCAGGAAATTGGATATTCTAGTCCATACAAGAATACTAAAATTGATTTAGGTGCAACAAACGATACCACAGTCCTCATGGTTCAAAAAGTCCTCGATTACATTCAAAATCATTTAGAAGAACCACTACCATCTACAAAGAGGCTATCAAAAATGTTCGGCACAAACGAATTCACTTTAAAAGAAAACTTTCGAAGACTATTAAAAACCAGTATTTACCAATTCTATAATGAGGAAAGACTTAAAAAGGCCCATACATTAATAGAAAAAACCAGAATTCCTTTAAAAGAAATTGCTTTACTAAGTGGTTTTACTGATTATACCAACTTCTACAAAGCATTCAAAAAAAAATTCAATTATCCTCCAAGCGAACTCAAGCGCGAGAATACTGATTTGTAATCTTATTCCGTTTTTTACTTGTAAATATTCCCGAATTGAAATAACATAAATATTTCATTTATAGAATTTTACAGTATTAAAAGCATTGCAAATGAAAAATTCGGTCACCATTAAAAAGTATTGCATCGACATTGTTGGCTACTTGTTTATTATCCTTTTCACCTATGCAGCCTTCAGCAAATTATCCGATTACGAAAGCTTTACCATTCAACTAGGGCAGTCTCCATTACTAAGTGCATTTGCCGGCTGGGTTTCTTGGTTTATTCCTGCTTTTGAAATTAGTATTGCAATTTTACTAATGTTTAATCGCACACAATTCTTTGCCTTGGTAGCCTCTTTTGGGTTAATGATGATGTTCTCGGCTTACATATATATCATATTACATTACAGTGAATTTGTTCCTTGTTCCTGCGGCGGAATACTGGAAAAAATGACATGGAACCAACACCTACTTTTCAACTTAGTCTTTTGCTTTCTTGCCGCAGTAGCAATCATTTTTTCGTTAGAACAATTACCACTACAAAACAAAATTTGGAAAACAAGATATAAACTAATCGTCCTACTCACAACAAGTATTTTCTCGGTTGGTATAGTTCTCTTTCTCTTCCTAAAATCAGAGCAAATCATCCATCAGGAAAACAATTTTGTCCGCAGATATCCGCCGCATCTTTACAGTAAATCAGGGCAATTAACCTTACCATACAACGGATATTATTTTGCAGGGATGACTAATGGCATTCTTTACTTAGGAAACTATGCTGCACCACTTTCAATAGTAGCCATCAGTAGTGATTTGAAGCTAGTAGGTAATTATAAAATTGAACTCAATACCTACAAACTACCATTCCGGTCAGCGCAAGTTAGGATAATCGATTCTAGTTTTTACCTAACAGACGGTACCGTACCCTGTATCTTCAAAGGCGACATATCAAACTGGCAAGCAAAACAACTTCTTGATAGTAAAACATTCTTCTCTTCCTTTGAACCCATCGATTCCACCTCAGCAATCTTTCGCGGTAAAAGCCTAAAAACAGGACAAAGTATACTAGGAACCATGACCTTTTCAAATAATAAAACAAGGGTAATCTATGGTGAAGGGCTTTTGCAAAAACAAATAGACGGCATCTTCGATTGTGACGGAATACTGCGC